>JGI25154J39366_1001253_pt1 | contig 9544 bp, 13 predicted proteins | sample AraplaL_Col_mTSA_FD_39366 | JGI IMG/M metagenome (IMG submission 39366) | reverse complement strand
GTCGGCTATATGGACCAGAACCGTCCGCCGTACTGGCTGGGCGAGGGCGAGCAGGTGCCCGAGCCGCCCGGCGCGGCGGTCGACCTGATCCGCAGCGCAGTCATGGAATCCGGCTTCAACTGTCCGCCCACGCTGGTGCGCCTGCCGGTGGCGCGGCTGCGCGTGGCGCTGGAGGCCGGCGACATCGACATGACGCCGCTGGGCGAGCAGCCCAGCTACGCGCCGTCGATCGCGCTGCCACGCGACAAGGACGGCAACGTCGACCGCAACCGCGCGCTGCACAACACGCTGGTGGTGCTGGTGCGCGCCAAGGACAAGCTACCGGCCAGCATCAATCCTGGCGAGTATTTTCGCGGCAAGGTGCTGGGTGCAACGCAGGGCAGCAGTGCCAACGCCCGCCTGCGCGAATCCGGCTTGACCCTGGACGACGGCGCCCGCGACCTGGAGCGCAATATCGAGAAGCTCAAGCTGGGCCGGGTGGACGGCGTGGTGGTCAGCCTGGTCAAGCCCGAGCATTTGGCCGCCACCTTGAAGCGTTATCGCGGCATGGTGGTGCAACTGCCGCAGCCGCTGATCAACACGCGGCTGTGGCTGGCCTTCAATGCCAACTATTACCGTGCCCATCCCGGGCAGGTCGAAGCGCTGTGGAGCTGGCTGGACGCGCATCGCAACCACCTCGGCAGCTTCGTGCAACGATACCGGAAACCGGAGTAGAGCCATGACAAATCCATTGAACCATGTAAGCGCCATCAGCCTGTTCGTCGAGGACGTGGCGGCGGCCAAGGCCTTCTACATCGACGTGTTTGGCGCGCCGGTCGTGTATGAGGACGCGGTATCGGCCGCGCTCAAGTTCGGCACGCTGATCGTCAACCTGCTGCACACGGGCAGCGCGCCGGAGATCATCGCCCCGGGCGTGGTGGCGCCGCGCGAGGCCGGATCGCGCTTCCAGCTCAGCATCTGGGTGCCGGACGTGGACGCGGTCTGCGCGCACCTGCAACAGCGCGGCGTGACACTGTTGGCCGGCCCCGTCAACCGTTCGTGGGGCATGCGCACCGCAAACTTCGTCGACCCCGCCGGCCACAGCTGGGAAGTCGCACAACAACTGGAGCCGTCGTAAACCGTCCATGAAAAAACCCTATCTATTTGCCTTTGGCGCGGCCTACGGTTTGTTGATGCGCGTGGCGTTCGGGTTTGCGCCTTTCTTCCACACCGAATACATGGGTGCCGCAAGCGGGCCGATGCTGACTTCCTTTGTGGTGCTGGTGCCGCTGGTGCTTGGTATTTACACCGTCTACGCTGCGCGCGATGACGCGCCGGGGTACCGCTATGCGGTCATGGCGCCTTGGGCGCCGATGTTTGCCTTTGTCGGCGGCACCGCCTTGTTGCTGATCGAAGGTTCGATCTGTATCGCCATGGCCTTGCCGATCTTTATGATCAGCGCGTCGCTGGGCGGCCTGATCGGACTGGTCCTGATCCGCAACGTGAAGTTTAAGTCCAGCTCGATGAACGCGCTGCTGATGCTGCCGCTGCTGAGCGGCTATGCCGAAACCCACGTGGCGCTGCCGCAGGAAATCAGCCAGTCGACCGAGACCATCCACATCGCCGCCAAACCGGAAGTGGTGTGGGGACTGATCAACCGCGCGGTCGACATCCAGCCGGCCGAGATGAGCGGCGGCCTGGCCTACATGATCGGCGTGCCGTATCCGATCGAGGCCGTCACCCAGTCCGGCGCCGCCGGCCGCGTGCGCAAGCTGCGCTGGGCCAAGGACGTGCGCTTCGACGAGCCGATCACGGCATGGGACGAAAACCGCTACATCAAATGGACCTACGACTTCAAGCCCGACTCCTTCCCGGCCGGGGCGCTGGACGACCACGTGCTGATCGGCGGCCGCTACTTCGACCTGGTCGACACCTCCTATCGCCTGCAACCCGAGGCCGGCGGCACTCGGCTCGACATCGTGGTCAACTACCGCGTCAGCACCAATTTCAACTGGTACGCGGCTTGGTGGGGCAGGGTGCTGGTCGACGATTCCGCCAACGCCATCCTGCACTTTTACAAGCGCCGCAGCGAGCAGGCTTGAGCTAGAATAGGCGCCCACATCGTCAGTCGAGTTTTGGTTTGAGAGTCTTGTTTTTTGCATTAGCGCTGGCGACGGCCGGCATCGCCCACGCCAACGCAGCGACCGTCGGCCCGCACGCCAAGGGCGATCAGGTTCTACGGGCACAAGTGCTGCTGGACCGCGCGCACTTCTCGTCCGGCGAAATGGACGGCGCCTACGGCAGCAATATGCGCAAGGCCATCGTCGGCTTCCAGAAGCTGCACCAGCTGCCGCTGACCGGCGTGGTCGATGCCGCCACCTGGACCGAACTGGAGCGCGACCAGGCGCCCGTGCTCGACACCTACACCGTCACCGCGCAGGACGTCGCCGGCCCCTACACGCCGGTCCCGGCCGGCATGATGGCCAAGGCCAAGCTGCCCGCGCTCGGCTACGCCAGCCTGGCCGAGGCGCTGGGCGAGCGCTTCCACAGCAGCCCCGACCTGCTGCGCCGCCTCAATCCCGGCAAATCGCTCACGCGCGCCGGCACCCAGCTGACCGTGCCGAACGTGGCCGCCGCCAAGCCGCTGCCGAAGGCCAGCTCCATCCTGGTCGACGCCCACGACGGCACGCTGACCCTGCTCGACGCGGGCGGCATGCCGTTCGCGCAATTCCCCGCCAGCACCGGCAGCAAGCACGACCCGCTGCCCGAAGGCCGCTGGCAGGTGCGCGGCGTCGCCACCAATCCCGAATACCGCTACAACCCCAAGCTGTTCTGGGACGCCAAGGCCGGCGACGCCAAGGCCCGCCTGGCGGCCGGCCCCAACAACCCGGTCGGCGTCGCGTGGATCGAGCTGAGCAAGGAACACTACGGCATCCACGGCACGCCCGAGCCGGGCAAGATCGGCAAGACCCAGTCGCACGGCTGCATCCGCCTCACCAACTGGGACGTGATGGCCGTCGTGCATTCGATCGCGCGCGGCGCTGTGGTGCTGTTGCAATAGTGGTGACATTTCAATAGATTTCTCGATAGAAATTTTTAATACAATCGGCGGGTCGATTCTCCATGAGAACAACCCATCATGTCCCGGACCCTGCTCACCATCGCCTTGCTGTGCGCCTGCGCCAGCGGCCACGCCCAGATCTACAAATGGGCCGACGCCCAGGGCCGCATCCACTACACCGACAACAAGGACGACGCCGGCGACGCCCCGGTCGCCGAGTTGAAAATGAACGGCGAGCCGACAGTGCTGCCGGCCCCGAAGGCCGGCGCGCCGACTTGGCAGCAGCGCGAAGCCGAGTTCAAGCAACGCCTGCAATACAAGCTGCTGGCACCGAGCTATCGTGCCCGCAAACAGCTCGAACCGGAGAGAGGGGAACGTCAGTCCTGAACATTGGCACCCGTTTCCCCTTACGTGTCTAAATAATTGCCCAGACTGACAAGGGCAGTCTGAGCGGATAGAAAAGGACTTGGTCCGGTATCGGCCAAAAACGGACATTTTAATAGTGAGAGGAAACATGGGTCTTTGTTCACCAGTCGTGCCCTGCGCAATTTGCGCTCAGCCTATTGGCACCGGGCGCGAAGTTATCGGCTTTCCAGACCTAGTGCCTATGTTCTCAGAGTTCGGGGAGTTTTATGATGGCTGCGCTCATCAAGACTGCATGACTGCGTGGCCTCGAAAGGCAGAATTCGTTGATTATTTCAATGGTCTCGTTGACTTATCTAAGCTTTCGCCATCGTGGCGATTATTCATGCTACCTTCGGGTGTTGTTACGTATCAGCGCAACGTGGATAATCAAGAAGAGTCACTAACGGCCAAGACGAGCCTTTAACAACGAATTGGAGAACGAACTACGTGGGCGCTACCAATAGAACGATGCATGTCCTCTCGTATGGAATAGCCTCACCCGAGGACTTGTTAAAAAAGCTCCGTTTGGATGCCGATAGGCTCACTGATATTCCTGATCCTTACGATATCTTCAACTTCATTGTTACTGCGGCTGTTCTTGCAGAATGGGTAGAGCAATTTTACAAAACCAATAAGAAATCAGCAGAATTTTCTCTGCCGACGAGGCAACGGGAGTGGAATATACCCAGCATCTCGAATGAATGGATTAACGATATCTCCTTTATTCCAAATGTTGATAGCGGAATTCGACGCAATATAGTGAACTGCCTGTCAATTTGCCTATATACCGCTAATGCAAGTAAACACTTCCATTGGAAGGATGGCGGAGCGATTACCTCTATCGGAGATGACCCAATTGTCGCTGACTACTATCAATACGCCTTTACCTCGACAGAGAGGGATGTATATGTCGAATTTAACGGAGAGAATTACGGACTTAAGCAAATAAAGGGAATCTTACTGCAATTTTATTCGGGTTTGATTCGGTATTTTGAGCAGGTTTAATAATTAAAATAATAAGTGATCGGACCAGGCTTGCCCCGTTGGCATGCTTTTAATAATCACTTCGTAGGTCCGCAATGGGGCGGCTTCAGCCTGGAGTGAGAATTTGTGAGTTTTGCAGGTAAGCAAGCCGCTATCCTGAACCCGGTCGGCCGGGTTCGGCTGCCACAAGCGGACGTTTGAAGCGCAAGAAGAGAACAGCTACATATGAACACCACTACCTCGCAATTTGATCGTGCCATGGCAATGTGGCGGGAGATCGACTTTCCAATCGTTGAACAGAAAGTTTCAACACTCCAATTTGTAGAGGATTTAGCTGCGATGTATAGTAATGGTGCCGTTATCCATAAGTCGTTCGCCGTTCCAGATCATCCGGATTTTACAGCTTTCATCGATACCGGAGCTCTTCACTCGACTTATTTTTTTGAGCGTTTTTGGCAGACAAAATCGGTAGCTTGTGCATTTCCACAATCGCTCAATGACGTCAGATTTTTGTCGCCCGACACCTTCAATTGGATTCACCCAGTCGAGCTACCAGGATCGCTGGCCCGTGCGCTATTAAGAGGCGGTGCTTATACTTCAAGGCGAATGCCTGCACGAAATGCAATGTCAATTGCGAGTCAAACGGCGGAGTCTCTTTTAGGAGAAGATTTCGATCACCCACAAGTTTTTGTTTCGCACTTGTCGTGGTCCTCATTCTTCTACGATGTGGCGTGGGACTATACATGGCTCATTATTCGACCGAAAGACAAGAGGATCGAAGTAATCATTGCAACCGACACAGATTAGTTTGACCGAATAGCCTCTTTGAATGGATTCCGGAATTCTAAAGAGGACCGTAAGCGGCCAAAAAGTGGACCAAAGTTTCATCATATGAAACTATCGAAACCAATTCCGTTACAATTTTCGCCGGGCAATTTCTTACTGTTGCTTCAGCATGGAGCTAACCCAAGTATTTCTCCCTATAGCCACAAACAAATTGCAGAATGGTGCGACAAGTTTTGGTGTCAATACCTCGACGTAGACGCGCCATCGGAGATTGACGCAATACTGCCGCTTTTAACAGACGTAGAAATCCAGTGGGACCTGTACTTGGCCAACACCTTTACAATGGAGCAGCTCCGGTCCAACGACTTTGAGAACCAGAACATGCCGGTTGAGTGGTTTGAAGACTGGCTTGATGCAGCTCGCAAGCTCGAAGTTTAAACGGCCGACTTGGATACGTGACTGAGTTCGGCCATAAGCGGGCAATGAAGACTCGATGCGCCTCCGTGTGACCGCGCCCCTACATGACAAGGAAATATCTGTGTTGAAACTCTATCGATTCACTGATGAGAAAAAGGAATATTGGGAGACTTGGGAGAGCGAAAAACGGTCGCACACCGTTCATTGGGGTGAGCTTGGCACTCGTGGAGAATCTAAGGCGGTTAAGTCGACCCTTTTCGCTAAGGCTGAGAAGTCAATTCAGAAAGAGATCAAGCACCTCGTTGAGTTGGGTTTTCGTCCCATCGACATTGATGATCATTTCACTTTGCTTATTGAGTACACCGTTGATGGTATGGGCACAAAGGAAGACGTGGAGAAGCGCGATCGACTTGAAAGTCGCATGAACGAGACTTTAGGATGGACTGGCTTGGGCGCATGCGATGGTGGAAGTATTGGTAGCGGTTCAATGGAAGTCTGCACGTTTGTGGTTGACTTTGACTTGGCAAAAGCGGTCATCGAGAAAGAGCTGGCCGGTACAGAATTTGCGAACTACACGCGCATATTTGACGAGAATGTGTAACGCGCCGGGAAATATGAAATCGTATTTGCAGCTAACGTCCGCAACGGGGCGCAAGCGGTCTGACCATCTCCGTGCCCCTGCGCTAAAATGACAGCCGGAGGTGCATATGACTATTCAACTTGATCATTTGTTGGTGCCGGTGAACGACAAGCTCGCGGCCGCAAAGCAGTTGGCGGAATTGCTGGACGTGCCCTGGTCCCCCACCGGCGTCGGCCCGTTCGCGCCGGTGTTCGTCAACGATGGCCTGACCATCGACTTCGACCAGTGGCCCGAACCCATCCCGCTGCAGCACTACTGCTTCCGCGTGGAGCAGGCGGATTTCGACGCCATCCTCGGCCGCATCAAGGCCGCCCGTATTCCCTACCGCAGCTCGGTCCATGCCGATATCGACTATCAGGTCGGCAGCTACAACGGCGGCAGCATCGTCTACTGGAACGAGCCCGGCGGCCATCAGTGGGAAATCCTGACCGTCAGCTACGCCCGGGCTGAAGCCTGAAACGCGCGCCGTGCGCACCAGCGGCCGCTGCGCAAATGCGCGCCGCCGTGTATGCTTGCGTTCCGGACTTCTTGGGGGCGCGCAATTGAAAACGATAGGGCTGATAGGCGGCATGAGCTGGGAATCGACGGTGCCTTACTACCGTCAGGTCAACGAGACGGTGAAGGAACACCTGGGCGGCCTGCACTCGGCCAAGGTGGTACTGTACAGCGTGGACTTCCACGAAATCGAACGCCTGCAGCACGCCGGCGACTGGGACGCGGCCGGCGCCATGCTGGCCGATGCGGCCCGCTCGCTGCGCGCCGCCGGCGCAGACTTCCTGGTGCTGTGTACCAACACCATGCACAAGGTCGCACACGCCATCGAGGCGGCGGTGGACATTCCGCTGTTCCACATCGCCGACCCCACGGCCGCCGCCATCAAGCAGGCCGGGCACACCAAGGTGGGCCTGCTGGGCACGCGCTTCACGATGGAGCAGGCCTTCTACAAAGACCGCCTGCGCGAGCGCCACGGCCTCGACGTGATCGTGCCCGGCCAGCACGACCGTGACATCGTCCACCGCATCATCTACGGGGAGCTGTGCCTGGGCCGTATCGTCGACGCCTCGCGCGCCGAGTACCGCCGCATCATCGCCGGCTTGGTGGAGCAGGGCGCACAGGCTATCATCCTGGGCTGTACCGAAATCTCGTTGCTGGTCGCGCCGCAGGATGCGGACGTGCCGCTGTTCGACACCACCGCCATCCACGCGCGCCAGGCCGCCTTGTGGGCGCTGGCTTAACTCATTGGAGACAATATGAAACTGATCGGCATGCTTGACTCGCCCTATGTCCGCCGCGTGGCGGTGACCTTGCAACTGATGGGCGTGCGCTTCGAGCACCAGTCGCTGTCGGTGTTCAGCACCTTCGATCAATTCCGCCAGATCAATCCGGTGGTCAAGGCGCCGACCTTCCTGGCCGACGACGGCACCGTGCTGATGGATTCGACGCTGATCGTGCAATACGCGGAAGCGCTGGCCATGCCGTCCAGCCGCCTGACACCGTCGATGCCGACCGAGCTGCTGCGCTCGCTGCGCGTGCTGGGACTGGCGCTGGCCGCCTGCGACAAGGGCGTGCAGCTGGTGTACGAGGGCATGGTGCGCCCGACCGCGCACCAGCCGTGGGCCGAGCGCGTGACCGTGCAGCTGCTGGCGGCGTTCGACGCGCTGGAGGCCGAGCTGCGGGCGCATCCGCTGTCGGTGGAGGCGCTGGACCACGCCGGCGTGATGACCGCCGTGACCTGGCACTTCATGCAGCAGATGCTGCCGCAGGTGGTGGACGCGTCGCGCTATCCGCTGCAAGCCGAGTTCTCGCGCCAGGCCGAAGCGCTGCCGGCCTTCCGCGCCGCGCCGCACGGCGACAGCACGTATGTTGCTTAACTAAGCCGCTTAAACTACCCACACCAGGAAACCATGCCTATCTCCAGCTACCTCAACACCAGCCCCTACTTCGGCGAGAACATCTACCTGCACGCCTCCGCGCAAGTGATCGGCGACGTGCGCGTCGGCCGCGACAGTTCGATCTGGTGCAACACCGTGCTGCGTGGCGACGTCAACCGCATCGTCGTCGGCGAGTGCAGCAACGTGCAGGACTTCGCCATGTGCCACGTCTCGCACAAGCATCCCGGCAAGCCCGAGGGCTCGCCGCTGATCATCGGCGACTACGTCACCATCGGCCACTCGGTGCTGCTGCACGGCTGCACCATCGGCAACGAATGCCTGATCGGCATGGGCACCATCATTATGGACGACGTCGTCGTGCAGGATCGCGTAATGGTCGGGGCCGGCAGCCTGGTCCCGCCGGGCAAGGTGCTGGAGAGCGGCTACCTGTACGTTGGCCGCCCGGCGCAGAAGGTGAGGGCGCTCACCGCCGAGGAAATCGCCTACCTGAAGTACTCGGCGGAGCACTACGTGCGCGTCAAAAACAACTATCTGGCGGGTTGACCGCCCTATAGTTTCTGGCTGGCCCAGTAGCCGAAATCGACGTCGATGTTTTCCAGCAGCGCCACGAAGTCCGTGGCCTGGCTGGTCATCAGGTCGGCCGATTGCGAGATGAGATTACCCTGCTTCTCCAGCAGCTTGGACATGGTGTTGGCTTGCCGCAGCTGCGCGTAGTCCTCGGCCAGGATGGCAAAGCCCTTGCGCCAGTTCTGGTTCTGCAGCTCAAGCCGCTGCGCTATCGCCGCCTGCATCTGCGTCAGCTCGCTCCACACCGACGGATCCCACAAGCGCGCCGCCAGCGCCATCGACAAGGCGCCGTTGTTCATCAGGTGGCTGGTGTCCTTTTGCATCAGTCTTTGCGCGGTCATCGCGTGCGCCAGCGGCGCTACCGTGCTGGTGGCAAACGCGGCGGATTCGGCCACGAGGTTCTCGTTTTTGATCGGGTTCAAGCTGACAGTGGCGGGAAATTTGTTCATTACGTTCTCCATGGGCGCTTAAGCGCAAAGTCGGTCCAGCATTTTGTGAATGGCCTTGATCTGCACCGCCTCGCGCGAATAGTAGGGCGACTCGGCGTAGCGGGTGCTGTATCCCCACCAGTCCCAGCAACCATCCGGGTTCTGGATCTCGCCGTTGTCCGTGCCTTCGGCCTGCGGATACAGCACGATGATGTCGTTGCTCTCGGCGATGTGGTTGTAGCCGGTGGTGGTGAAGTAGCGGTTGCCGTACGGCGGCTGGTTGGCGATGTCGGCGCGGCCGTTGACGTAGTCGGTGTAGTTGTAGCCCTGCTTGCAGCCGTGCAGGGCGATGTGCACGCGCGGCTCGGCCACTTCGCCCGCCAGC
>JGI25154J39366_1001208_pt1 | contig 9786 bp, 7 predicted proteins | sample AraplaL_Col_mTSA_FD_39366 | JGI IMG/M metagenome (IMG submission 39366) | reverse complement strand
GGTAGCCACGGTATTGCCGGGCCAGTTGCTTGGCGCGCTGCACGCCCCCCTGGGTGCCGCGCGCACGTTCTTCACCGGACATCAGCGCCAGGCGGCTGTGCAAATCGGCACCGCCGCCGCGCAAGATGTCGCGTTCGCCCAACAAGGCTGCCACGTCGCAGGCGGTGGCGGCGAGGCCCAGGTCCTGGCCACGTAATAACAGATGGGCGATACGCGGGTGAGCCGGCAACTCGGCCATCTTCTGGCCATGGGCAGTGAGGTTTTCTTCGTCCAATGCACCGAGGCGTTGCAACAGATCTTGGGCCTGGGCATACGCGGCAGTCGGTGGTACGTCCAGCCACACCAACTGGTTGGGCTTCACGCCCCAACGGGCCAGTTGCAAGGCCAGCCCCGCCAGGTCAGCGGCGAGGATTTCCGCGCTGCCATAAGCGGCCAGACCGTCGTGCTGGTCTTCGGACCACAGCCGATAACACACCCCCGGCTCCAGGCGCCCTGCCCGGCCGGCGCGTTGGGTGGCGCTGGCGCGGGAGATGCGCTGGGTGTCGAGGCGGGTCATGCCGCTGCCGGGGTCGAAACGCGGCACCCGCGCCAGCCCGGCGTCGATCACCACGCGTACGCCGTTGATGGTCAGGCTGGTCTCGGCGATGTTGGTGGCCAGCACCACTTTGCGCTTGCCGGCCGGCGCCGGGTCGATGGCGGCGCGCTGGGCGTTGAGGTCCAGCTCACCGTGCAACGGGCATAACAGTACATCAGGGCGATCACCCAAGGCCTCAGTCAGTTGCTGGTTGACCCGGCGAATCTCCGCCTGCCCCGGCAGAAATACCAGCACACTGCCGGGCTCGTCATGCAGGGCTTCAAGGACAGTTTGCACCACGCGCGGCTCGATAAACTCCCCGGCCTGGTACGGCCGGCCCCAGCGCATCTGCACCGGGAACATGCGCCCTTCGCTGCGCAGGATCGGCGCGTCATCCAGCAGGCCGGCCAAGCGCTCGCCTTCGAGGGTAGCGGACATCAGCAGGATCTTCAGCGGCTGCTCGTCGCGAAACAGCTCGCGACCGTTAAGGCTCAGGGCCAGCGCCAGGTCGGCATCGAGGCTGCGCTCAAAAATTTGAACTATTGCATACTCATGTCAAAATCATCTCAGCCCCNCTAAAATGCCGGTTTCAGGCCAAAACAAAGAGTATCACCTGTTGATAACCATCAAGAACACGAACTCCTTGGCCACTTATCCATTTCGTGTCCTTGCACCAGAGGTCGTAAGCCTCATGGAGGCGACAGCTCGGACGCTATCAAAGTCGTTCATAGTTGCACTGAGACTATTCGAGTGCTACTGCGACCTTCTCGGCGTTCAAGTCAGCTACGTGGGTCTGTCGAGTCCCAGCTACACAGGTTTAGTCAGAGGCTTCCTTGGCGCCCTCAAGTCCACATCCTTTGTAGGGAATGAGTGGGCGGCGCGAAGAGCCAAGATCCGTATGTTCACTGCTATGCACAACGCAATGCGGGCCTCTGTTCCGGCATTGGAGCATATAGGTTACGACGATGAGAGCTGGGCGGAGAACGACCGAGCTTGGGAGCAAACTCGAGGTAAATTCAACGCAGAGAGACTCCGATACTGGAATGGTTGGAGGATCGAATCATCTAAAGAAACAGAGCATTTCCTAGATTTCCCCTGCCTTTGGGAAAGTCATGGAAAGGAGTTTACTGAAGACTTCTATCAGCACTGGGAAATGTTCTACAGAAAGCAAGCACGCCCTAGCTATACAGACCTGAACAAAATGGCACGCTTTCTTTCCGCAAATGCCAAAGACTGGCCAGCTGCTACCTTCCAACATCCTCAGAAAATCAATGAATTCTTCCTTGCTTTTATGAAGGATTTTTTCATTACTGCTTACAATGATAAAAAAGACATGAACTCCCAGATCCTTACATGGGGCCAGCTAATCTCAAACTGCGAGGCTCTATTTATTGATACAGGTGTATGGGCGACTCCCTATCGAGGTCATCTACCGAAGCCAAAATCGAGAACTACTTTTGGCGCTGGAACTCACAAAACAATACGAGATAACGGCGTTATAATCCATGAAAAGCTTATTACGCCGGTTCCGCTGTTTTTGACCGATGAAGAAGCAATTGAATTACTCTTTAAACGTATTGACACTGACATATCGATTACGACCAACTGGGCTGTGGTTCAAACTAGCGCTCTCATTAAAGCTGCGCAAAGCCGAAAGGAAATGGCAAAACTTGGCACGCCATTAGAAGGAGGGTCATCCCTAAAGAGCATAGCAGAAATAGGATATGCAAATATCTGTGCTACGTTCGAAAGAGATGGATTCCGAACTGGGAAGGCTTATCTTGATGCAAGATTTGGAGGCGGAAACCGAGCGGAAACTGCCGAAATCCTGGGCCTACCTACCAGTGAAAAACTATACCCATATCAGATCCTATTGGTCACGGAACACCCTGAGATAACTGGAAGTTTCTTAGAGAAACTTATTCTCTGTGATGACAATGGGGATTACATCGGATTCGTAAAAACCGAAACTGGTGCTAATTTAGTAGGCTACAAGGATCGGCGGGGAAAAAAACTTAGCGAACAGGTTATCAGTCTCAACTCGCTATCTCAAAGGTGGGTGGAAGAAATTATCGAGATTACTGAGCCTTTGCGTAATTTCCTACGCGAGCAGGGTAATCCTGCTTGGAAGGAGCTGTTCCTAACTTGCGGAGGTGCATTCTCAAAACCTTCAAGCGCTAGGTTTCCTCGCTGGAACCGATCCAAGCTAGCAGGATCAGATAGCCTGCTCGCAGGTCTTCAATCTCAATTCGCGCCCTATGAGCATTTGATGGGATGTGGAATTCAAGACTACCTTGAGCGTGTTTCGCTGGCTTCTCTGAGAGCATCTTGCGGCGTTGCTGTGTATTTAAAAACAAAAGATGTAACTGAAATGGCCAAAGCCCTGGGGCACGCTCGTTATGACTCACTTCTACTAGGAAGATATTTGCCCGAAGCGCTGCTCGGGTTCTTTCAAACACGCTGGATCCGGATTTTCCAGCGCGGCTTCATATGTGAGGCTATGAAAAATAGTCCCTATCTTCTTGAGGCAACGAATTTTACCAACATGGATGAGCTACATTCATTTTTGAAAAACCATGCCCTCAAAGACATCCCTGCGTACCTTCAAACACCTGAGCAGGAAAATATAAAGCCCACTGTTGCCACCAAAGATCACATTTATATTTCGATTGATGTCGGCATCATGACTGCATTGCTCTCATTGGAACAGGCAGTAAACCAATCCCCTATGCCTAACAAAATTTCTGGGCGAGCTAAATACTGGGCACAAATTTCTAGTTTGATCACTTTCGATATCGAGCAGGGTAATGATGGTCTTCTAAAGGAGCATTTATCCACAGCGTTGGTACATCGCAATCCTGCCTACATGGAAAAGGTGATCTATGAATCTGCCGCCTGAACTCGATTTTCTTAAACCATTATTTTTGCACTCTGCGGAAAGACTGCTAAAAGCTGACTGGCTACTTAGCGACTTTTATGAGAACCAGTGGGAGTACAGTTTTGGATTCAAAAAATCTAAGCTGATTGACTGGAATGTCGAGCTTGAAGACGGAAGCCGGCTGACCGATCAAAAACATAACGATCTGTTACTTGGATTAAAATATTTTCTGACGGGTTCAGTTTCAGAGATAGTTACGACAAGCAAAATCAAAGCCGGACAAGCTCCATCAATTTTCGCCGCCACCCTTCACATCATCGACGCACTTCTCCTAAACTCAAAGCACTTCAAATTAGCCAAGTTTGGCCTGGGAGGTCTGGGACGGGATAATTTAAAGACCATCCTGACTGAAATAGCATCGAGCAGCAATGCGGCAGAAGCAGTTTATGGGTGGTCTAAGCGGTTGTCTCTTCATTGCCTTGAGCTACTTATTAAAGCAGATCCTGTCGCCATCCAGAAAATCATCACGGAATGGCCTGAAATTTCCGAGATTACGCCTAGCCAGCACGATAACAACACGCTCGACATCCCCATGGAGCTCATCCCTAAAGTAAGAGCAGCCCTTCACATCAATGGAGTCTATAGATTTTCCACTGAAAAGGGATATGTACCTAACTCAGCTACACTATCCAAAGTAATTTATGCAAACACCTTAAAGGGCTGTACTGCTGACAAGCCTATCTTAGAAATATTGACCATTCCTAGGAAAGATGATTTCAAGCGAGAATTCCCGCCAGTTCCTGTCACCACTGGCGGGAGCGAACTGATTGGCCAAAGCGCTCTTGCGGATTACAAAAAGGCTATTTACGGATTGGGCATCCTTCATGAGATCGGCCTGCCTGCACCTTCAGAGACTGACCTGATTCATATAAAAAATCTCTCAATAAAATTCCAGGAATTAGGGCGGCACAGAACTCTACCTGCTTCTGTTGTATTTAGCGCGGTAAAAGACGCTATAGAATTCCATTTAAAGCATGGGCGCAATGTTATTGATGGATGGTGTCGAGTCGCTATCTACTGCCGAAAACAGGGAATCAGCCTTAGCAAACTAACAGATCCAGTTTTCAGAAAAATAATGCCTGAAGAACTTAAGCTTCTCGGAGTTGAGAACCTTGGGCTTTCGCGCAGGAGTGTGGATACTCCCTATACACAAAATACCCGAGGTGAAAATACAGAATACTTTAGGCGCTTGCGTTGTAACCGGGGATTGATTGAGCTTGTCAAAATATACACTGGCTGTGTTCAATTGGTCGTTGGCGCACTTATGGGGCGCCGCGTTGGAGAGCTCCGAGACCTGCATGCGTCTAACTGCCTGGATACCAGCTTTCAATGGCTTATCTTTCAAAACAGGAAAAGCACTTATCGGCTCTTTGGGACACGTCAAACAGAAGCACGTCCAATAGAACCCATCGCGGTAAACATGATCAAGAACTTGATCAGGATGCAAAAGATACTCAACCGCCTTGGGTTCATCCAAGAAATGCAAGAACTATTTTGCAGCCCCTCGATCCATGGTGATGTCACCTTATCTCAATTATCGACTTATACCTACAATCAAAACCTCGATCTGTTTTGCGACTACTTTGAAACCTTGAATAATGAGCAAGGCCAACGCTATTATATTCGACAGCATCAACTCCGTCGTTTCTTCGCATTGCTATTTTTTCACTCCAGCAGTTTCGGAGGGCTGGAAACTTTACAATGGATGCTCGGGCATGTAGACGCCACACACATATGGAACTACATCACAGAGACTGTTGATGGGGTTACTCTGAAAGGTGCCAAAGTTCAATATATTGCGGAAGACATCCATAATGGACATGCGGAAAACTACCAGAGCTTAGCCGATCTTTTAAAAGCCAAGTATCAAACTTATGATTTCACTGTCGTTGATGCGGAGGAGCTGGAAGACTATTTGGCAGACCTTATGGAGAAAGGCACAATTGAAATTGAGCCCGATTTTTTTGAAGGCCCGTACGGTCAAAAATTTCGCTTAGTGGTAAAGATCAAGGAAATTCAGCCATGAGCAAGATAGACACACGTATTCAACGTAATACTGAGGCATTCAATACGCTGGTTGAGTGCCTCCTGCGGATCCATAGAAATCCGGACGCTTTTAAGAGTGATAAGGCTCTTATACCAGCGCTTAAGAACCAAAGCTCAACTGCCGCTATGAGAATTAGCTTTGAAATCGAAGGTTCAATCAAAACCACTGTACCGGTGAGTCTTAATACCCTGAAGACCTATGCTGAAAAAATTTTACCCACAGGGTTTAATGGCCTCAACGGACTAAGGCAAGCTGCCTTGGAAGCACTTGAACTCGCCGAACGCAAAGCTCAGCGCTCCAATAAGCGAACTAAAGTAGGCTTATCCATGAGGGTCGAGGAGCTCGAATCCAAACTCGTCATGCACCAAAGAACCAATTTTGTTCTGTTACAGGCCTTAGGGCGCGCACTGGATGATATCAAGAGCGTACGAGATGCTCCTAACGCTGGGCTACGAGCGCATCGGGCAAGCGAATCGATAAGGGCCTTGGCGGCCATAACCTCATTGAATGCACCGCCCTTTAATAGCCTACCTACCCCAAGCGAAAACCCGGTGGTTAAACTTGAGGATTATAGGTAATGAGCAAAGATACCTCATGCCAGCTAACCTATCTCTTAGATGGCCTAACCTTATATTCACACATGGCATTGGACAAGTTAGAAACCTATCAATTTGACAACATTCCATTTATTACATGGCCTAATGGATCTCCTTGCTTACCGGCCAACCAATACATCCTTTCATTATTGGAGCGAGCAGGTCGCGGAGGAAATCTTGGTTTATCCTCAAGAGGATCCAAAGGTGGTTCACTAGGAGAGTATGCCTCGAAAATTTCGCAACTAATCCGTTTTTGCTTCTATTCAAAAACAGACTTCATTCAGCTAACCGATTCTAGTTTCACACAATTCATTGACTCTTTAAGGAAAGAAACGTCACCAATATATCCTGCATCCAAGAAGAGGACTGAACCGACCATTCTAGCAATTGGACGTAGATGCTTAAACTTCCTCGAGTTCGTAGGTCGCATGAACAACAATCCGGAATTCGTATCTACTGGTGGAACAATACGCATCACGCATGAATCCTTTACAATCCAATACCGGAACGGTCGTAATATTAAGAGAAGCTATGTGCATCACCACTCTCTCAGCCTTGGTGGTAGAACTCGCTCTGTCTTCCCCATAACCGATGAAAACATCAGACGTCTCAGCAATGCAGTAGACTCGGCAAAATCCTCGCGATTTATTAAACAAAGAAGAAAGGTCATGCTTCAACTACTCGAGCATACAGGAGCAAGAAGGGGCGAAATTTCACGCATTAAGGTTCAAGACATCATAAATGCATTAGAGATGACCGATCCAATGTTGCGGCTAGAAACCTGGAAGCAGGGCGATGGAAGAATACGGTACATTCCTGTCCACAAAATGCTTCTTAATGACATTAAGAAGTTCATTGACATGCAGCGACGGCAGGTTTTCAAGAAGCTAAAGGGTGTACACGATGAGGGATTTCTTCTCATCGGTGAAACTACCGGAAAAGGGCTGGTACCCGATACGATCACTTCAGAGATTTCAACCCTTAAAATAGTCGCAGGAATTAAGGAAAAAATTTCACCTCATATGTTTAGACATGCCTTCATCACGAAACGATTCGTGATGTTGATAAAAGAGCACGAGATCCAGAATTCCGACCAGTTCAGGCAGGCTCTGCTTGATGTCCGTAGCTTTATTGCCGAGGTTATGATGTGGACTGGGCACAAATCCCCCGAATCGGTGGAACATTACATCCATATGGCGTTCAAGGAAATCGCTGGGTATGCAAAAACTGTTTCCTCAGTCCTTCTGACTACTGCCATGGAGCTTTTCGACCGCAAGCAACGAGAACTATTGACCAGATTGAAAGTGGATCTGACAATCGAGGAGTACGAAGCAGAGTTGCTGGAACTGCAGCGTTTGAGGGACGAAGATTTTGAGATAGCCAGGAAGCGTGCTCCAGTCGCCTGATGTCTATGCGCCAAGCCATCACGGTAGATGAGTACATCTGTCGGCGTGCTCGGTGGCCACAAACTGGTAACCGCAATTGAGCAAACCTCGAAGCGCAAACGGAACATGCCAACTCCCTGATTTTTGACCAACTTCCTATAGCCACATAGAAACTCTCTCAAGCGCTAGCATGGCTCATTTGCATCAGGGACGCGCCAGGTAACTAAGCGCGATAGCAAGAAGCCACTAACCTCGTGACACTATGCCAAAGCTGAGGCACGATTAGCTCGCCCAAGCACCATCATGCTCGCCTACCAGGCGGGGCCTTTGGATGCACGGAGCGCTCAATTCCACATCAGCTATATCACGCAAATGGAGTTCACATGGCTGTAATACTGAAACGCTCAAACCTTCAAATCGATGTCTATACCTACACCTGGACTCGAGATGAAGGCGACTCGCCTTATGCAGGTATTAAAGATCGTCAGCAGGTAGGCAAGGACGAAGGCTACGAAGTCCTTTATTTCTTGGAGCAGCTTATGAACAAGCACGGCAAAGAGAAGCTTGTACATGTCCATGCTGCCGAAAATGCACTTCATAGCGATGATCTGAGCAAGGTTACCGACCGGGCAGAACTCACCGAACAGGTCGAAGAAATTCTGGGCTGGTAAACAGAAGCTGCCTCGCCATCAGCGGGGCATCCTGCCCACGACCGGCAGAAGCACCACCACTAAGCGTTGGCGCAAAACCGGACTCAGGAGTAACCCTCCATCTCAGGGCTCCGAGCAGTAAACAATGGGCACAAAAAAACCGCCTTTGAGGGGCGGTTTCTTTGAACATTTTACTTTCACAGGAGACGGTATTAGCCGTGTCGCCGAGGTGGAGTCCTGCACTCTTAGCTCGACCATGTGGGCAAATTATATAGAAAAGGTGCCACGCGTGTCAACCAGATTGACAGGACTTCAATTTAACGTTGCTCGACTCAGGCGCGATCCAACTCTCGCTGAACCTCAAGGCCTTCATCATAGTCCAGCTCCCACTCTGATGCCCAACGTTTTGCGAGGTTGCCCGCTGTGGTGACCGCGTCCAGGGCAGCTATGGACGCCTCCAGCTCCCGATTGAGGCGGTCAACATCCTGCTGGAGCTGATCAGCTTTGATCTGCTCCTGAAGGAACTGGTGGTAGGGGACATAGTTGGTAGCACCCACAGCGTGCAGCAGAGCCTCTTTGAAAAGCTTCTCTTCGCTCCGCGCCAGCTTAACCGTGTAGCGCACGTTGCGAATGGGGATGCTCGTTCCGTAGCTCAATGGAGGCAAAAGACGCTGAATAGAAACGGATTCTGTTCTGCCGCACAGGACATAGCTGGACTTGCCACTAAATTTATAGCGCGGCATTTTATCCAGCGTGGCCTGAGATATCTGGAAGATCGATTTGTCATCCGGCGATGGAGTGACGGATGTCACAGGAGCAACCTGAACAAGGTTTGGCGACACAACCTTCACCACTACAGCCAATCGACGCTTGTACATCTCACCAGCAAGAAGCGTGTCGCAGTAACGCTTATTAGTCTTTGTGCTCGCGTCAGGCCGCCCTGTGTGCTGGACAAAGCCATAATCGACCTCAACCAATGTTCCAGGCCATAGCAGTCTCTTCAGCGTCTGGTTTTTGTCCTTCTTGAGCGTCTGGTAAAGGAAAACCTCGCTGGAAACGTCTACCGGCCTGATAAAAATCGTAAAAATAGCCGGTGCTACCCCGTTCGCGGGCGTACTGGTTACCGATACCAATTCCCAACGATGGTGCTGGGAGGTAGAAAAGCACTTAGTGACGAAGATCGGGGGGGCCTTCTTACCTGGGCGCGGGGTGGGTAGGCCGGGGATGAGTGCTTCGCGAATATCTTCGTAGGATTCAGTTCCCAGCAGGTTAGGCACTTCACGGCCTGATGCTGGGTCGATCACAGTTTCAAAATAGCGAACGATGATCGTCTGCATTAAACATCCTGTAGGCACGTCAAAATCGTATTTTGACGTGTTGGATGGTCAAGTGGAAGACTGACAAAGATTCCTAACCCAATAGTTCGATGGCGATTCCCATTGAATCCGCTCCGGCACTTGACTCCGCTGGGGCACGGCTGTAGTGAACCAAACCCCGGCTGCGCCAGGTTTTGGCCCTCCCGGCTTTCATCCTCAAGCCTCTAGCCTCTAGCCCGTCGAGGGCCGGCGCGCTTCCCTTGCGCTTACAAGAAATCAG
>JGI25154J39366_1001196_pt1 | contig 9840 bp, 8 predicted proteins | sample AraplaL_Col_mTSA_FD_39366 | JGI IMG/M metagenome (IMG submission 39366) | reverse complement strand
GTCAAGTCCACCAGCCTGCGCAAGGTGGACTGGCGGGCGCACCAGGTGGGCGCCGCCTTCGAAGTGGCGCCCGGCCTGATGACCGCCATGCCGGCCACGCTGGCGACGACCGTGCACGTGCCGGCGGACGACCGGCGCTTCTCCTACCTGCTGGCGCGCGACTACCCGAACGTGAGTGTGCTCGACATCAGCGCCTTCATCCAGCGCATGCAGGACACGCTGGCGCAGGTCAGCGCGGCGGTGGAATTCCTGTTCGCGTTCACGCTGATGTCCGGATTGCTGGTACTGTACGCTGCGATGGCGGGATCGCTGGACGCGCGCAAGCGCCAGGCCGCGCTGCTGCGCGCGCTGGGCGCCACGCGCCGGCAGCTGTCGCAGGCGCAGTGGATAGAGCATCTGCTGACCGGCGCCCTGGCGGGTTTGCTGGCGGCCGGTGGCGCGACTGCCGCCAGCTGGGCGCTGGCGCGCTTCAGCTTTCACCTGGCGTGGCAATGGTCGCCGTGGTTGTGGACCACCGGCCTGCTGGCAGGCGCCTTGTGCGCGCTGGCCGGCGGCTGGGCGGGCTTGCGCAACGTGCTGAATCAACCGCCCTTACTCAGTCTTCGGGAAAATTAGGAGTAGCAATGACGAACATGAACCTCTCGGCCAGCCTGCTGCGGCCAGCGATAGCGGTGAAAAACCTGGGCAAGCGCGTGAGCGACGCCACCGGCGAACTGACCATCCTGCACGACGTCGACCTGACGGTGCAGGCAGGGGAGACGCTGGCCATCGTCGGCGCATCCGGCTCGGGCAAGTCCACGCTGCTGGGTATCCTGGCGGGGCTCGACCTGCCGACCAGCGGCACGGTGGAGCTGGAGAATACCGACATCTTCCAGCTCACCGAGGACGGCCGCGCCGTGTTCCGCCAGCAGAACGTGGGCTTCGTGTTCCAGTCGTTCCAGCTGCTGCCGCACCTGACCGCGCTGGAAAACGTCATGCTGCCGCTGGAGCTGCGCGGCGAGACGCACGCCAGCGAGAAAGCGAAGGCGATGCTGGAGCGGGTAGGCTTGTCGGCCCGTTTGCGCCACTATCCGAAATACATGTCCGGCGGCGAGCAGCAGCGAGTGGCGCTGGCGCGCGCCTTCGTCTGCGAGCCGCCGTTGCTGCTGGCCGACGAGCCGACCGGCGCGCTGGACGCGGCCACCGGCGCCGCCGTGATCGAGTTGATGTTCGCCCTGAACCGCGAGCGCGGCTCGACGCTGGTGCTGGTCACGCACGATTTGTCGATCGCCGCGCGCTGCGGCAGAACCGTCACCATGAACGCCGGCCGCCTGACCGCCGCCGCTTGAGAGAGGAATAAATGCGATTGCCACAGCTGATGTTAATCCCGGTGCTGGCGCTGGCCGGCGCCGCCGCGCACGCCGACGGCCTGGCCGATCTGAAGGCCGCATTGGAGCACCTGCAGGAGCCGGTGCCGTTGAAAGCCACTTTGGATTCGAACGTATGGCGCCGCAACGGCGAGGGCAAGGACGCCGACGAAACCAGCGGCCAGGCCGCGGTCGGCATCGAGGACGGCCAGCGCGGCATGCAGCTCAGTTATAGCCGCGACATGCTGGCCCGGCTCGATGCGGAAGCGACGGCGGTTGCCCGCAACCCCAACGCCAAGACGCCGACGCTCAACGCCGCCCGCGAATTCAGCCCGACCGATTTGCGGCCCATGATCTCGGCCGCCAGCAGCCTGACGCAGATGCTGGAGAAGACCAGCTTCCTGAGCGAGAAGGCCGACGTCTACCAGGGCAAGCCGGCGCGCCTGCTCACCTTCGCGCAGGGCATCGACGTGCTGGCGGATCGGGACCGCAAATACGTGAAGGAATTCGATGGACGGCTGAACGTGTGGATCGCCGCCGACGGCACGCCGCTGGCCAGCCGCATCACGCAGAGCATGCACGGCCGCGCCTTCATCGTCATCAGCTTCGAGGCGAAAAACGAGGAGTCCAGCGTCTACGCGCTGGCGGGCAACCGCTTGGTATCGATACGTAAGGAAAGCCGCAACACCGCATCGGGCGCCGGCGAGAAGAGCGAGTCCAAGATCGTGAAGACCTTGCAGCTCCAATAAAAAAGGGTCAAGTCCCGGACTTGACCCCTTGGCCTGCAATCTTACAATCAGGCGAAGTTGGCTGCTGCGAAGTCCCAGTTGGCCAGCTTGAAGAAGGTCTCTACGTACTTAGGACGCGCATTGCGGTAGTCGATGTAGTAGGCGTGTTCCCACAGGTCGCAGGTGATCAGCGCTTTGGCGTCGGTGGTCAGCGGGGTGGCGGCGTTGGAGGTGTTGACGATGTCCAGCGAACCGTCGGCTTTCTTCACCAGCCAGGTCCAGCTCGAACCGAAGTTGCCCACGCACGACTTGGTGAACTCTTCCTTGAACTTGTCGAACGAACCCCACTTGGCGTTGATCGCATCGGCCAGCGCGCCCGATGGTGCGCCTTTGCCGTTCGGGGTCAGGCCGTTCCAGTAGAAGGTGTGGTTCCACACTTGGGCCGAGTTGTTGAAGATGCCGCCGGACGATTTCTTGACGATCTCTTCCAGGGACAGGTTTTCAAACTCGGTTCCCTTGATCAGGTTGTTCAGGTTGGTGACATACGTTTGATGGTGCTTGCCGTAGTGGTATTCCAGCGTCTCTTGCGAGATGTGCGGCGCCAGGGCGTCGATGGCGTATGGCAGTGGTGGCAGGGTATGTTCCATTGTTCTTCCTTGTGTTGGTTTGACGATGTGAAAAAATCGAGGTGATTCTTGCCGAAACGTCCGTCATTGTAAAGCGGTTGCGCCATCGGTGCAGAAAAGGCCAGATTTCCGTGTGGCTATCTCGATCAGCGCACGCGGCGGGTGGTTTCGCGCACGATCAGCTCCAATGGCGGCACTTCGCCCCGCGCTTCCTCGCCGTTGATGATGCGCAGCAGCGCCTGGGTGGCGATGCGGCCGATGTCATACAAGGGCTGGCGTATAGTCGTTAGTGGCGGCGTGGTATAGGACGAGCCGGGCAAATCGTCGAAGCCGACCAGCGAGATGTCGTCCGGCACGCGGATGCCCTTGCGGTACAGCGCCAGCCGCGCGCCATACGCGCTCAGGTCGTTGGCCGCGAACACGGCGGTGAATTGCTGGTGCGTGTCGAACAGCCGGTTCATCGCCAGCATGCCGCTGGCCTCGTGGTAGTTACCCTCGACGATCAGGTCCTGGTCCAGTTCGATATTCGCCTCGCGCAGCGCGCGCGTGTAGCCGGCCAGGCGTTCGGCGGCGTCGATGTTGTTGGCCGGGCCGGAGATGAAGGCGATCCGGCGGTGGCCCAGCTCGATCAGGTGGTGCACCGCCATGCAGGCGCCCGATTCGTTGTCCAGCTTGAAGCCCAGCGCGCTGCGGGTCTGCAATGCGCGGCCGGTGGAGACGATGGGGCGCTGGCTGGCGAAGCCCAGCACGGCCTGGTCCGACATGCGACCTGACAGCAGGATGATGCCGTCCACCTTGCGCGCCAGCAGCAGGCGCATGCGGTCGGCCTCCTCGTCGGCGTTCCAGTGGCCGCTGACGATCACCGACGCGTAGCCGGTGCCTTTCAAGCCGTCGTCCACACCGCGCAGCGTTTCGTCGAAGAAGGGGGAGGAGATGTCCTGCACCACGATGCCGATGGTCATCGAGCGGCCTTTTTTCAGGCCCTGCGCCATCTGGTTGGGCGCGAATTTCATCTTGTCGATGGCGGCCAGCACGGCCAGGCGCTTGTCGTCGGACACCTTGGCGGTGCCGTTGAGGATGCGCGACACGGTGCTGGGGGACACGCCCGCCTGGCGTGCTACATCCATCAGGGTCGATGGGCCGGAAGAGTGGGGGACGTCTGCCAAGGCAATTCCTGTTGTGATCGTTATTTTGTGAAAACCTTTTCGCAGGAGATTACCATAAAATTCACGATTTCCCGGCCAAATCCACCCCCGATGCCGCATTGACTTTCACCACGATACGGTATTTAATGAAAAAGGCGCTTGAAATCGTTTTCATAAGCGAGGTGACATATAATCAAGCCGCCGGCAAACAACAAGAAACCAGGAAGAGACATGCAACGCGAATCGTTTTCGCACCTCGCCAACGGCCCGCGGCTGCTGGCCGACATCGGCGGCACCAGCGCCAGCTTCGGGCTGGAGACGGCCCCCAACCGGATCGAGGCGATCTGGGTCACCGACTGCGCCGCCTATCCCACGCTGGGCGCGGCGCTGGTGGCCTACCTGTCGCAGCCGGCCACGGTGGCGGCGGGCGGCTACCAGGCGCGCTTCGCCGGCATCGCCATCGCCAATCCCATCGACGGCGACTGGGTGACGATGACCAACCATCACTGGTCGTTCTCGATCGAGGCGGTGTGCTCGCAATTCAGTTTGAAATCGCTGGTGGTGGTGAACGACTTCACCGCGCTGGCCAGCGCCTTGCCCTACCTGGCGCCGGACCACAAGCGCCAGATAGGCGGCGGCGTCGCGCGCGCCGGCGCCACCATCGGCCTGGTGGGCGCGGACGCGGGGCTGGGCGTGTCCGGCCTGGTGCCGGCCGGCGAGCGCTGGATCGCCATCGATAGCGAGGGTGGCCACAGCACCTTCGCGCCGATGAACGAGCGCGAGATCGACATCCTGCGCTACGCGCGCCGCTACCACGAGCATGTGTCGAGCGAGCGGCTGGTGTCGGGCATCGGCATCGCGCTGGTGTACCGCGCGCTGGCCGAGCGCGCGCGCGTCGAGGCGCAGGACCTGAACACCGCGCAGATCATGGAGCGCGGCCTGCACCGCCTGTGTCCCGTGTGCGAGGAGACGCTGGACGCCTTCTGCGACATGCTCGGCACCGTGGCCGGCAACGTCGCGCTGACCTTGGGCGCCAAGGGCGGCATCTACATCGGCGGCCGCATCGTGCCGCAGATGAGCGAGTTCTTCGAGCGCTCCGGCTTCCGCGCGCGCTTCGAGCAGAAGGGCCGCTTCTCCGACTACCTGTCGCACATTCCCACCTTCGTCATCACCGAACAATATCCCACGCTGATCGGCATGTCGGCCATGTTGTCGGCCGGCTAGGCAAAACGAGCTTCCGGTGCTGTGTCCGCAAAGCGCGGTAGGATGTCGGTAATTAATGTTGTGTCGAAATTGGTAGAAGAGAAACTAGACAAACAAAAACCAAGGAGAAGCTGCGCGTTCGCAACCGAGTTGTCGGTTTCCAGTGCGATTCGTAGGGTCACTGTGTCCAAATATTTGGCCTTGATGGCGCGCGACTTAATCAGCAAACCATTTACGTCAGAGGTCCTAACTACGAGCAGTAAAGGCGGCAAACCTTCCTCAGGCCAGAACTGCAGATGCTTAAGGGAGCAAACTGCATACTTAATTTCTGCCACTTGATAAAGATCGTTAACTATTCCCGTCAACGCATCTAAGACAAGCCTATTGCGCGGCTCATGAGCACTCTCAAGCAGCCATTGATAGGAAATTACATATGGGAAGGCATGGGGATTAAATACTTGTGGACTTCGTTCACTGCTGACGGCTGATAGCTCTACCGCAGCGCGAAATTGATCCACTTCATTAGAAATGAGAGCGCCTCGCAAGATGAAGTCAGCGTAGCTCGCGAAAAGACCCCGCAAATAGACGAGCAGTTCCTCATACTGCCCATCAACCGCTGCCAAAGCCAGAAGCTCCTCGTACCGCCCCTCTGTCGCTCGCAGGATATCGGCGACAGGAAGATATCCCTCGCCACAGCCATGACGCAGATATGCATTAAATACAATACGTGCCACTCTGCCGTTTCCATCAGAGAACGGATGCGCGGTAATAAGTACTAAGAATGCTTGCAGCGCGCGAAAAAACCATGGCTCTTTTTCGTCAGGGCAGTACCATGACAGCGGATCCTCCTCTTTGATTGGTGGAAGCCTTAACCATGGATGATAAACAATCGATAAAGTATTCGTCCGTGCTACTTCAAGTTTTCCCATCAACAGCTTGAAAACTTCTTTTGCCAGTTGATCCACCTTTTTTGAAAGCGTCCCCGGCGTCCAGCTGGAAATCCAAGCGTCGAGTGCTGCTCGTTCTTGGATAGAGGAGTAGCTGGATCGGGACCGGTTCCTTACAAACGCCACGATTTCAGGCCTAACGACTGGATGAGCCGTCATTGGGTCAGTAAAATTGGCAAGCATCCTGTATGTTGGCATAGGATGCTTAAGAGCCTGCTCAAGTGCTTCCTGGCACGTCATCCACATTTTTTTTGAATGTGAATTTTGGTCGAGCCAAGCAACAGGTCTATAGGGAATAGATTGACGTATCATCAAGGCATTATGGAGCGGGGCGTGCACCTGACCACATTTTCTGAATAAAAAGCAAGGTCGTCGGCTGAAGACCGGTATTCATCAGCACTTGTCCATCGTCTCCGATCACCGCCATATATTCAATCGGTTGCGGCGGCGTCGAACCATTTATATTAAAGCCCAAAAAAGTAAGACTGAGACCTTTGGCGGAGCACGAAAAGCCAAAGTGGCCGAAAAATTCCCTGGATCGCATTAATACGCCAAGTGGACTGGCGGCCAAATCGTCTCCTCGCACGACATCGTCTACTTTAAAACGAACCTCATCGCGCTGATAATTAATACTGAGATCATAACGATGCGTCGAGCATTTTACTTCGTAATGAACGTCCGATTGGCTTGGCGGGGCGGGGTGGGTGCTGTTAGCGATCACCGTCCGCTCTGCTCCGTGCGCGGATGCGGCCATTACCGCTAAAAAAATAAATCCGGGGACAACTTTCACGGATGACCTCCTTGAGAGTCTGACAGTGATGGCAATAACTCACCCACATGGCACGGTATCAGTGGCGATGTTTGAGCCCACGATACTGACGTCCGAGGTTGGCCAAATGTATTCATAAGTACCCCTTGTAGCAGCGTCTACGATATAGTAGAGCGCTCCTGGGTCTATCGTCCCCTCCTTCATCAACCTGGCCGCATCGACAGTATCGCCAGGCCCCCCGTCCACGTGATTGTGCTCATTGGAGGGAAGGGCGGTAATGCTCCCATCAGCTGGAGTGTGGCTGTGAAGCGAAGCAACTATCACGTCACCTGCATTCAATTGAGCCCCATACTGCACACCGTTAGGACCACCAACTTGTATGGTGGTAACGCGTAACTCTTCGCTCGCCTCTCGGATTATGAAGGCACCCTGTTCATTTGTTTTAAAATAGGGTTGCGCGCCCATGTCATTTGCCAGATGTTGTACTAGATCCCGCAACTTCTCAAGATCCACATTTTTGGGCGTCGCCGGCGGGGGCGCTGAAGTATGCTTGCTGCAACCTGGTCCGTTATCTGTATAGCCACCACCACCTATTAATCCACCCCCAGGGCTATAGTCCCAATAATTATAGTTGCCGTCATTGTAGTTTTGATCGGCAGTGACCGTTACCGACGGCAAACTAGTGTCGCTGCTGCTGTAACTGGCCATAAGCTCTGCTTGTTCATCCGTAAGATTCTGCATCGCACCCTCCTTGATGTTTTCGTTACGAAAATTTACATTAAAAACAATGTTTACATATTCACAAATTATCACTGGCTGTAAATTTTTTTAACATCTAGAAGGGTTAAGACATCAATCCACCCAAGATCACAGCGCCATCTGCGGCTCCAGCGGCAGGCATAGTTCGCAGTCCTGCGCCTCCACGCAGGCGTCGCGCTGCTCCGGCTCGTAGCGCTCGAAGCAGGGGCGGGCCGCCGCCTTGTAGCGGCCATACAGCACGCCCTCGTGCAGCAGCCGGTGCCACGCATCCTTGCTCAACACCCTCGGACCGATGAAGCGCAGCACCGCGTGCGCGCCGCCGGCGATGGTCTTGATCGGCATGCCGGCCGGCGCCACGAAATCCCCCGGCACCTCCACGCAGACATCGTAGCGGCACCTTTCCGGCGCCGTGATGTCGGGATCGTCCAGCCCCATGCCGAAGCGCGGCGACGGCGGCAGGTTGTGCTGGCGGCACCAGGCGTCGAGCTGCGACCACTGCGCCGCGCTGTCCTCGTCGTAGGGGCCGAAGTGGCGCGTGTAGGCCACGCGCGCGGTCGGCAGCCGGACGATGCGTACCGGCCCGTTCTGGCCGGCCACCGGACCCTGGCTGCTGGCGGCCGCCATGCCGCGCTGCCGGTCGCGCCAGCGCGACGGCGACAGGCCGAAGTGCTGGCGGAAGGCGCGGGCGAAACCGTCGGCGGTGTCGAAGCCGCAGTTCTGCGCGATCGCGGCCACCGAATCGGACGAGTACAGCAGCTGCGAAGCCCCGGTCTCCAGCCGGCGCCGGCGCACGTAGGCGTGCGGCGCCTCGGCGCTCCACTGCTGGAAGCGGCGCAAAAAATGGTAGCGCGACAGATGCGCCTGCGCGGCCAGGCAGTCGAGGTTGAGGTTCTGGCCCAGATGCCCGTCGATATAGTCCAGCACCTGGTTGAGCCGGTGCTCCAGCGGCCGGGACGTCGGGGATGGCATGTGCATGGTACGGGCTCCGGGTTATAAAACGGGAAATGCTGTCAATATAAAAAGACAAGTGAAACGTTTCCATCATAGTCATCTCTTTTCGTCAAGGCCAGCACCGTTACATGTGTGTGGTTGAAAAGACACTCCGAAGGCTGCGCAACTTTGAACGGGTGGAGGGCTGTCGATCTGTCTATGCTTTATCTGTGTGCAATGTTGTTTTTGATATCGCACACGGAAGATCTCTTAAAAATAACTATGGAGACTAAGCTATGACAGCAAGCAGACTATTCAAACTATCGCTCGCGGCCGCCATCACACTGGGCTACAGCGCACCCGGCATGGCCGCATCGAGCTGCGACCGTTACGCCTCGTACCCGGTGCTGGGCGAGACCTACACCGTCATCACCAACTTCTGGAACGACAAGGCCACCGGTTCCCAGTGCATCAACGTCAACCAGGACACCGGCGAATGGAGCCTGAGCAGCGCGCCGTCCTCGCCCGACAGCACGCCGGCCGCCTATCCGGCCATCTACAAGGGCTGCCACTGGCACTCGTGCACCAAGGACAGCGGCCTGCCGCTGCAGCAGAGCGCGCTGACCTACGCGCCGACCCGCTGGCGCACCACGCCCGGCGCGGCCGGCGGCTGGGACGTGGCCTACGACATCTGGTTCAACACCACGCGGGAGGCCCCGGCCAGCGGCCAGCCGGACGGCGCAGAGATCATGATCTGGATCAACCACAACGGCACGCCGCAACCGGCCGGCACCAAGACCGACAACGTCAACATCAATGGCAGGAACTGGGACGTGTGGACCGCGTGGAACACGCCGAACGGCTGGCCGCGCTGGAACATCGTTTCCTACGTCGCCACCTCGCCGGTCAACGAGGTCAACTTCGACCTGGTGCCGTTCTTCCGCGACTCGGTCGGGCGCAAGTCGGTCGACAGCAACTGGTGGTTGCTGGACGTCGAGGCCGGCACCGAGATCTGGCGAAACGGCTCCGGCTTCAGCAGCCGCGATTTCGACGTGCAGTTCCACACCGACCCGATCGCCGGCATCGATCCGACCAAGTGGTACAGCGTGGTCAACAAGAACAGCGGCTCCTGCATCGACGACGCCGAATACGGGACCAGCAATGGCGCCGTGGTCCAGCAATGGGCCTGCGACAGCCGCGGCGCCGCCAACCAGCAATGGCAGTTCACGCCGACCGACAGCGGCAACTACCGCGTCAGCAGCCGGCAGGCGCCGGCGCTGGCGTGGGACGTGGCCGGCTGGGGCACGGCCAACGGCTCGGCGGTCCAGCTGTGGACCTACGGCGGCGGCAGCAACCAGCAATGGCAGGCGGTCGACCAGGGTGACGG
>JGI25154J39366_1001192_pt1 | contig 9876 bp, 10 predicted proteins | sample AraplaL_Col_mTSA_FD_39366 | JGI IMG/M metagenome (IMG submission 39366) | reverse complement strand
CAAGGACGGCAAGCCGCAGCCCGAGGTGGCGATCCTGCGCCTGACGCCGCGCGCCATGCTGGTCGGCGAATCCGGCGAGGCTACCTTCGCTGCGGGCGAGGGCGTGTTCCAGGGACAGAACTGGAATCCGCCGCCGCCACCGCCGCCGCCCGTGTCGAACGCGCCGCCGCCCGCGCCGGTGGCGCCGCCGATGCCGTTCACGGTGCTCGGCAAGGCCGTCGCCGACGGCGCCTGGGAAGTCTACCTGGCGCGCGGCGACAAGACTTACGTCGTTAAAAATCAAACCGTCATCGACGGCACCTACCGCGTCGAGAAGATCGCGCCGCCGCTGATGTCGGTCACCTATCTGCCTTTGAATCAGGTACAACAGATCAATATTGGAGTCCTCGACTGATGGCTAGTCATCTGAAGAATTTGGGCCGCCGCGCCGCGCTGCCTGCCATGCTGGCAATCGCCCTGAGTGGCTGTGCCGGACAAATGGCCTATCGCGATGGCCGCGACCTGATCGCCAAGGACCAGATCGAGGCCGGCCTGCTCAAGTTCCAGGAAGCCGTCAAGGCCGATCCGGGCAACGCGCAATACCGCTCGGCCTATCTGCTGGAACGAGACCGCGCCACACTGCGCCTGCTCGACCAGTCCGAACGCCAGCAGGCCGAGGGCCAACTGGACCTGGCGGAGCAGGGCTTCCGCCGCGTGCAGGCGCTGGACCCGCTGAATGAGCGCGCCCGCGCCGGCCTGCGCGCGCTGGAACGCGACGCCCGCCAGACCAAGCTGCTCGCCGCCGCCAGCGCGCACGTCAACAAGGGCGAGTACGAACTGGCCAAGCAAAAGCTCAACGCGATGCTGATCGAGAATCCGGCCAACGAGAAGGCGCGCCTGATGCTGGCCGAGGTGAGCGAAAAGATCGCGCCGCCGGCGGCGGAGCCGGGCCTGTCGAAAGCCTACAAGCAGCCGATCTCGATCGAGTTCCGCGACGCGCCGCTGAAGCAGGTGTTCGAAGTGATCTCGCGCCGCTCCGGCCTGAACTTCGTGTTCGACAAGGACGTCAAGACCGACCAGCGCACCACCGTGCTGCTCAAGAACAGCACCATCGAATCGGCGATCTACTTCCTGCTGCTGACCAATCAGCTGGAGCAGCAGGTGATGGATGCGAACACCATCCTGATCTACCCGAACGTGGCGGCCAAGCTGAAGGAATACCAGGAGATGACGGTCAAGACCTTCTTCCTGGCGAACGCCGAGGCCAAGCTGGTGGCCAACACGCTCAAGACCATCCTCAAATCGCGCGACGTGGTGGTCGATGAAAAACTCAACCTGCTGATCGTGCGCGACAGCCCGGAAGCGATCCGCCTGGCCGAGAAGCTGGTGGCCCTGCAGGACGCGCCGGAAGCGGAAGTAATGCTGGAGGTGGAGATCCTGGAGGTGAAGAAGGGCAGCGTGATGGACCTGGGCGTGGTCTGGCCGACCGGCATCGGCCTGGCGCCGCTGTCCACGTCGGGCGGCACCGGCATCACCATCCGCGACCTGAATAACCTGAACCAGCGCACCATCGGCGTGACCGGTATCACGGCCGGCATCAACGCCAACAAGAACGACACGGATTCCAACCTGCTGGCCAATCCGCGCATCCGCGTGCGCAACAAGGAAAAGGCCAAGATCGTCATCGGCGACAAGCTGCCGGTGATTACCACCACCGTGTCGTCCGGCGTCGGCGGCTTCGCCAGCGACAACGTGACCTATGTGGACGTCGGCCTGACGTTGAACGTCGAGCCGACGGTCTACCTGAACGACGAGGTGGCGATCCGCGTGCAGCTGGAGGTGAGCAACCTGACCGGCACCATCACCACCAAGAGCGGCGGCACCGCCTACCAGATCGGCACGCGCCAGGCCACCACCATGCTGCAGCTGAAGGATGGCGAGAACCAGGTGCTGGCGGGCCTGATCAACAACGAGGAGCGCGGTACCGCCAACCACGTGCCGGGCGCGGGCGACCTGCCCATCGTCGGCCGCCTGTTCGGCAGCAAGCGTGACGACAACCAGAAGACCGAGATCGTGCTGTCGATCACGCCGCACCTGATCCGCAATGTGCAGCGTCCGGAAGCCTCGGCCTCGGAGTTCTCGGCCGGCACCGAGGCGAGCTTCCGCCGCCGCCCGGACCTGAGCGCGCGTCCCGCCGTGGCGATGCCGCCGTCGCCGGGCGCCTTGCCGCCGCCGGCCGCCGTGCAGCCGTCGCCGCTGCGCCCACCGGTGCAGGCGATACCGCTGTCGCAAGGCCAGCCGGCGCCGCTGCCGCCTAGCCAGGGACAACAGCCGCAGCCGGTGCTGCCGCCGCCTGAACCGGAGCCGGCGCCTATACCGCCGGCGCAGCAGTAAGCCCATGATGATGAAGCGCGTCCGTGGCTTCACGCTGATCGAACTGCTGGTGTCGCTGGCCATCCTCGGCCTGCTCAGCGCCCTGGTGGTGCCGACCGCGCAAGTGGTGGTGCAGCGCCGCCAGGAGCAGGAGCTGCGCGAGGCGCTGCATCAGATTCGCGGCGCGCTGGACGCCTACAAGCTGGCCTACGATCAGGGCCGCGTCGCCAAGGCGATGGGCGCGACCGGGTATCCTAAGACGCTGGAGCTGCTGGTCGAAGGCGTGCCGGATGCGCAGAATCCCAAGCACACCAAGATCTACTTCCTGCGCCGGGTGCCGCGCGATCCGTTCAACCCGGACGCCGCGCTGAGCGACGGCCAGACTTGGGGCAAGCGCAGCTACGCCAGCGACGCCGACCAGCCGAAGGAGGGCGAGGATGTCTACGACGTCTACAGCCAGAGCGAGAAGACCGGCCTGAACGGCGTACCCTACAGAAAATGGTGACCATGAAGACCAAAGGATTCACGCTGATCGAGCTGCTGGTGGTGCTGGGCATCGTCGCGCTGATGCTGACGCTGGCCGTGCCGCGCTACTTCCCCAGCATCGACAAGTCCAAGGAAGTGGTGCTGGCCGATAACCTGCGCAATGTGCGGCAAGTGCTCGACCAATACTACGGCGATACCGGCCGCTATCCCGATTCGCTGGAACAGCTGGTGGAGAAGAAGTACCTGCGCGCGATGCCGGTCGATCCGATCACCGACAGCGACACCACGTGGGTCATCGTGCCGCCGGAGGACACGGGCAAGGGCGGGGTCTACAACATCAAGAGCGGCGCGCCCGGCAACGACCGCAGCGGCAAGCCTTACTCCGACTGGTGATGAGGGCGCAGCGCCTGCGCCGCGTGGGCGGCTTTACCTACCTGAGCCTGCTGATCCTGCTGGCGATTATCGGCCTGGTGACGGCCACCGCGCTGAAGCTGGGTTCGGTGGTGCAGCGCAGCCGCGCGGAGTTGGAGCTGCTCGATATCGGCGCCGCCTTCAGCGACGCCCTGAAAAGCTACGCCGACGCCACGCCGGCCGGGATGCCGCCGCAGCCGCCTTCGCTGAAAGAGCTGCTGAAGGATCCGCGCTTCCCCGGCACCCGCCGCCATCTGCGCAAACTGTTTGTCGACCCGATGACCGGCAAGGCGGAGTGGGGCATCTTGTACCTCGGGGACAAGGTCGGCGTGCTGGCGGTCTACAGCCTGTCCGACGCCAAGCCCGTCAAAGTGGGGAATTTCCCGGCCCGCTACACCGGTTTCGAGGGCAAGGCGCACATTTCCGATTGGAAGTTTTCGATGGCCTTGGCCGGGGCGGTGCCGACCGAAATGACGGGACCGTCGCCGCGTATCACCGCGCCTGTAGCTGGACAACAACAAGCGGCTCCGCCGCCGGCTCCTCCGTCGACGCCGCCCCCGCCTGCGCCACCGGTGGAGGTGCCTCCGGCCCCGCCATCAGCGCCGGAGGAACCGCCTACGCCCGTTGAGCCTGCCACACCCGAACCGCCGCCCGTCCCGCAGGAATAGCGGCGGGACGCCACACTTCCTGGAAAATAGCTATCAAAACGCTATCATTTTTTACTTAACACGCCGACATTTATCCTATTATTTTCATAACGTGATAAAAGTTGTTGTGGAGTAATTAAAAGTGGAAAAATTACAATTAGAATTAATATTCTTATGTTATGATTCTTTCCGAAGTACTCCTTTCAACCCATCGATGCCAGCACGGCATCCTTACTTTGGTGACCCTATATGAAATTTAATACCAAGTCTGTCCTGGCTGCGGCGCTGTTTGCTACTGCTGGTCTCGTGTCCCAATTCGCTAACGCTGCCACCGCATCGTTCGACGCCAACGGTTTCGCCGAGTTCCACAGCGATGCTTTCACCCCAGCTGATGTTTCGGGTACCCATTTCTCGCAAACCGTGACCTTCACCGGTCTGGCTGCTGGCCTCTACAACATCGACGCATCGATCAGCGCAACCCGCCTGAACTTCGACGCACACGGTGTTTGGCTGGATGGCAATGAATTTGAATTGGCTACCAACAGCAACGGCCTGCATAAATCCGGTACCCTGAACTACGATGGCACCGCTCCACTGATCCTGACCGTGTTCGGTACCACCGCTGGCTCGTACACCCAAGCCTACTTCAACGGTTCGATTTCGGTAACCGCCGTACCAGAACCAGAAACCTACGGCATGCTGCTGGGCGGCCTGGCACTGGTTGGTGTTGTTGCTCGTCGCAAAGCAAAAAAAGCAGCTTAAGTCTTAGCTGAACATAAAAAAACCCGCCTCGGCGGGTTTTTTTACGTTCAGCATCTCATCGCGCGGTACGCTTGATATCCCGCAGCCGGAATCCCATGGTGAACAGCGCCGCGAAGTACACCACCCCGCACAGTCCGATCAACAGCATCAGCGCGCCGATCCGCAGCAGCGTGTGGTGCTGCAAGCCCAGCCAGTCCACCTGCTGCCCGCCGAACCACGCGGCGGCGCCCATCAGCACGCAGGCCACGGCCAGTTTCGCGCAGAACATCGTCCAGCCCGGCTTGGGCCGGTAAATGCCGCGCTTGCGCAAGCCGGCGTACAGGAAGCTGGCGTTGATGCAGGCGCCCAGGCCGATCGACAGCGCCAGGCCCGACACCTTCAGGTAGGGCACGAAGATCCAGTTCATCAGCTGCGTCGCCACCAGCACGCCGGTGGCGATCTTGACCGGCGTGCGGATGTCCTGGCGCGCGTAAAACGCCGGCGCCAGCGTCTTGACCAGGATGATGCCCAGCAGCCCGGCGCTGTAGGCGATCAGCGGATAGGACGACTGCGTGGCCGCCTCGTCGGTGAATTTACCGTAGTGGAAGAGGGTGGCGATCAGCGGCTTGGCCAGCGCGGCCATGCCCACCGCCGCCGGCAACGCCAGCAGGAAGGTCAGGCGCAGGCCCCAGTCCAGCAGGTCGGAATATTCCTGGGGATCGCCGTCGGATTGCGCCTTGGACAGGCTGGGCAGCAAGATGGTGCCCAGCGCCACGCCCAGCAGCGCGGTCGGGAACTCCATCAGGCGGTCGGCGTAGGACAGCCAGGAAATGCTGCCCTCGGCCAGGCGCGAGGCGATGCTGGTGTTGATCATCAGGCTGATCTGCGCGGCCGACACGGCGAACACGGCCGGCCCCATCTTCTTCAGCACGCGGCGCACGCCGGGATCGCCCAGGCCGGCCGCCGGATTCCACGACAGGCTCGGCAGCATGCCGATCTTGATCAGCGCCGGAACCTGGATCGCCACCTGCAGGATGCCGCCGACGAACACGGCGATCGCCATCGCGTAGATCGGCTGCTCCAGGTGCGATTGCAGGAACACCGAGGCGGCGATGAAGGACAGGTTCAGCAGCACCGGCGTGAAGGCCGGGATCTTGAACTGGCGCCAGGTATTCAAAATGCCGCCGGCTAGCGCCACGAAGGCCATGAAGCTAATATAAGGGAACATCAGCCGCGTCATCCAGACGGCGGCGTCGAAGGCGCCCGGCTGCTTGTCCAGGCCGGTGGCGATGAGGTAAACAAACAACGGTGCGCCTATAATGCCGAGCGCGCTGACGAACAGCGTGGACCACACCAGCGTGTTGGCCACGTGGTCGGCCAGCGTCTTGCTGGCCTCCTGGCCGTGCTGGTTTTTATATTCCGACAAGATCGGCACAAACGCTTGCGAGAAGGCGCCCTCGGCAAACAGGCGGCGCAGCAGGTTGGGAATGCGGAACGCGACGATGAAAGCGTCCGTGTAGGCGCCGGCGCCAAAGGCTCGGGCAAACAAGGTTTCACGCAATAATCCGGTTACACGGGACAGCATGGTCATGCTGGAGATGGCGGCTAGAGTTTTAAGCAAGTTCATGGGGCATGATTATAGTTGCTCCTGACAGAAAACATCGCTATAATCGCAGGCTGTACAGAATTCTGTTACGCAGACACTAATGTTTGGCAGGCAGTAGTTTGACTCACATGGTTCGGCAGACGCACTGAACGCACCTGTTTGGCAAACAATAATGTTTGCAAACGCACCTTTACCCTGTTTTAGGAAATTCCATGGCAAATACCGCACAAGCGCGCAAACGCGCTCGTCAAGCAGTTAAGCAAAACGCTCACAACTCGTCCCAGCGTTCGACCCTGCGCACCGCTATCAAAGCAGTTCGCAAAGCGATCCAGGGCGGCGACAAAGCTGCTGCGACGGCAATCTTCCAATCGTCCGTGTCGACCATCGACAGCATCGCGGACAAGAAGATCATCCACAAAAACAAGGCAGCTCGTCATAAGAGCCGTCTGGCAGCTGCCCTGAAGGCACTGTCCGCTTAATTCCCCTCGCTGGGATTTAAAGCAAGAACCCGCCTGGCCTCGGCCAGCGCGGGTTTTTTCGCATGCGCGGACGTAAAAAAGCCGGCCCGCGGCCGGCTTGCTGGAGTGGCAGCGATTACTTGGCTGGCATCGAGGCCGAAGCTTCTGCCGATGCGGCAGCTTTCTTGTGCTTGGCTTTTTTAGCTTTTGGTGCGGACGCGGAGGCGGAGGCCGATGCGGAAGGGGCCGATGCCATCGGGGCCGAAGCAGCGGCCGAAGCGGATGCCGAAGCCGACGGAGCGGCAGCGAAAGCGGAAGCAGCAAACAGGGAGGCAACCAGGGCAGCGATGATCTTGGACATGATGAGTTCCTTTGGCAGTTAATTGAACCAGCTAAAAAAAACCGAAGATTCATATGAATCTATCTCATTAACGCCGCCCAAAATTTCCAGTTGACACGAAAATGCTCGAAAAACAGAATTTTATGTGCTGCAACGCATCATTTTAGCCGGCCAAGTCCTTGGCCGACACTTCCATCCACTCGCCCGGCATCAGCGGGTGGGTGGCCAGCGAGATGGCGCCGATGGCGCTGCGCACCAGCCGCAGCGTCGGCAGGCCGACCGCCGCCGTCATGCGCCGCACCTGGCGGTTTTTTCCCTCCTGAAGCGTGATCGCCAGCCAACTGGTCGGATGCTCGGCGCGGCTGCGGATCGGCGGATTGCGCGGCCACAGCCACTCCGGCTCGGCGATCCGCACCGCCTTGCACGGCTTGGTGACGAAGTCGCCCAGGTCCAGCGGCGCCTGCAGTTTGGCCAGGCTGGCCGCGTCCGGCACGCCGTCCACCTGCACCAGGTAGACCTTGGCTTCCTTGTGGTCGGGATGGGCGATGGTGTGCTGCAGCTTGCCGTCGTCGGTGAGCAGCATCAAGCCTTCGCTGTCGGCGTCGAGCCGGCCGGCGGGGTAGATGTTGGGGATCTTCAGATGGTCGGCCAGCGTGGCGCGGCCGTCCTGCGGGGAAAACTGGCACAGCACCTGGAAAGGTTTATTAAATAGAATGAGTGACATACTTCGTTTCAGATGATTTTGGTGTAGGCTTGACGGCTGTGATGAAAACCGTGGCGCCTGTGAAAATACTGGTGTATATTGCCACACACCTGTCTTATGTCTTATAGAAGACTTGGCGGGAGCAGCCCGCTGCCCGCCGAGCGTCCATTTCGGAGAACACGATGTACCAGCATATCAAAGTACCTGCTGACGGCCAAAAAATCACCGTCAATGCCGATTTTTCCCTGAATGTACCAGATAACCCGATCATTCCCTACATCGAGGGCGATGGCACCGGCGTGGATATCAGCCCGGTGATGATCAAGGTGATCGACGCGGCGGTGGCCAAGTCCTACGGCGGCAAGCGCAAGATCAGCTGGATGGAAATCTTCGCGGGCGAAAAGTCGACCACCGTGTACGGCCCGGACGTATGGCTGCCGGAGGAAACCCTGCAGGTGCTGAAGGATTACGTGGTGTCGATCAAGGGCCCGCTGACCACGCCGGTCGGCGGCGGCATCCGCTCGCTCAACGTGGCGCTGCGCCAGCAGCTGGACCTGTACGTCTGCCTGCGCCCGGTGCGCTACTTCACCGGCGTGCCGTCGCCGGTCAAGGAACCCGAGAAGACCGACATGGTCATCTTCCGCGAGAACTCGGAAGACATCTACGCCGGCATCGAATACCAGCAGGGCTCGGAAGGCGCCAAGAAGCTGATGGACTTCCTGGTCAAGGAAATGGGCGTCACCAAGATCCGCTTCCCGGCCACCTCCGGCCTGGGCATCAAGCCGGTGTCGATCGAAGGCACGCAGCGCCTGGTGCGCAAGGCGATCCAGTACGCCATCGACAACGACAAGCCGTCGGTGACCATCGTCCACAAGGGCAACATCATGAAGTACACCGAGGGCGGCTTCCGTGACTGGGCCTACGAGCTGGCGCAAAAGGAATTCGGCGCCGAGCTGATCGACGGCGGCCCATGGTGCAAGTTCAAGAACCCGAAGACCGGCCGCGACATCATCATCAAGGATTCGATCGCCGACGCCTTCCTGCAGCAGATCCTGCTGCGCCCGATCGAGTACAGCGTGATCGCCACCCTGAACCTGAACGGCGACTACATCTCGGACGCGCTGGCAGCCCAGGTGGGCGGCATCGGCATCGCGCCGGGCGCCAACCTGTCGGATTCGGTCGCGATGTTCGAAGCCACGCACGGCACCGCGCCTAAGTACGCCGGCAAGGACTACGTGAACCCGGGTTCGCTGATCTTGTCCGCCGAAATGATGCTGCGCCACATGGGCTGGATTGAAGCGGCCGACCTGATCATCAAGTCGATGGAGAAAGCCATCGATTCGAAGAAGGTCACCTACGATTTCGCCCGCCTGATGGAAGGCGCGACCCAGGTATCGTGCTCGGGCTTCGGCGATGTGATGATCGACCAAATGTAAGCCAGCCACAGGCTTGCATGAGCCCTCCGTCAGCCTGAGCGCGCTCAAGATCGCGCTCAGTGCAGACGGGGGCTTTTTTTTGACAGGAACCACGATGACGCCCACCGCCGCGCCACCGGCGCCGACGCTCTGGCAAGCCTTCCGCTTCTGGCTCAAGCTGGGCTGCATCAGCTTTGGCGGGCCGGCCGGGCAGATCGCCATCATGCACCAGGAGCTGGTCGAGCGCCGGCGCTGGATCTCCGAGCGCCGCTTCCTGCACGCGCTCAACTACTGCATGCTGCTGCCCGGCCCCGAGGCGCAACAGCTGGCCACCTACATCGGCTGGCTGCTGCACCGCACGCGCGGCGGCATCATCGCCGGCGGCCTGTTCGTGCTGCCGTCGCTGCTGTTGCTGGTGCTGCTGTCGTGGCTGTACATGGCGTTCGGCCAGCAGCCGCTGGTGGCGGGACTGTTCTATGGCATCAAGCCGGCGGTCACGGCGATCGTGCTGCAGGCCGCGCACCGCATCGGCACGCGCGCCTTGCGCAACGGCTGGCTGTGGGGCATCGCCGGCGCCGCCTTCGTGGCGATCTTCGTCTTGCAGCTGCCGTTCCCATTGATCGTCGCCGGCGCCGCGCTGGCGGGCTATGCCGGCGGCCGCTTCCTGCCGCAGGCGTTCACGGCTGGTGGCGGCCACGGCGCGGCCCAGGCCTCGTA
>JGI25154J39366_1001178_pt1 | contig 10012 bp, 9 predicted proteins | sample AraplaL_Col_mTSA_FD_39366 | JGI IMG/M metagenome (IMG submission 39366) | reverse complement strand
TGGGCGCTTGCTAAGTGCCCCCGAGAAAAATGCCCCCTCGGGTTGTGAGATGCCCATGCCATTGACCGACATCGCCGTCCGTAAAGCGACGCCCCGTGAAAAGCCGTACCGCCTTGCTGACGGGGGCGGCATGTACCTGGAGGTCGCGCCCTCGGGCGGGAAGTACTGGCGCCTCAAATACCGCTTCGCTGGCAAGGAAAAGCGGCTGGCGTTGGGTGTCTACCCTGACGTTTCATTGGCTGCTGCACGTGAGAAGCGCGACGAGGCACGGAAGAAGCTCGCAGCCGACATTGACCCTGGTGAAGCGAAGAAAATTGAGAAGCGGGCCATCCGCCTCGCTGCGACAAATTCGTTCGAGGCGGTTACACGTGGCTGGATGGATGAGCGCAAACCGTATGTCACGCCGGGGTCATGGAAGAAGACTGAGGCTCGCTTCGAGAAAGACGTGTTTCCTTGGATCGGCAAGCGCGCCGTCGCGGAGATTGATGCGCCAGAAATTTTGACGGTACTGAAGCGGATCGATAGCCGCGGTGCTCGGTTCACGGCCCATAAGGTACGAAGCGAGATTAGTCGAGTGTTTCGTTATGGCATCAAGGAGGGGTACTGCAAGACCGATCCTGCTCGCGATCTAGTAGATGCAATTCCGCCGGCGCAAACCACACACTTTGCCTCGATCACCGAACCGACTAAGGTAGGCGCGATGCTGCGGGCCTTTGACGGCTTTTCCGGCACGTTTCCTGTCCTTTGCGCGCTCAAGCTTGCTCCCATGTTATTCACTCGGCCCGGCGAACTGCGCAGGGCTGAGTGGGCGCAGTTCGATCTGGACAAGGGGGAGTGGCGATACCTCGTCACGAAGACCAAGACCGAGCATCTGGTTCCGCTTGCAACCCAAGCGGTTCGGATTTTGCGAGAGTTGTACTCGCTCACTGGCAACGGGCGTTATGTTTTTCCGGGCGCGCGCTCAGCTCAGCGCCCTATGAGCGATGCTGCGGTCAATGCAGCCCTGCGTCGCTTAGGTTACGACACTCGCACCGAGATTACCGGCCATGGCTTTAGGGCGATGGCGCGCACGATTCTTCATGAAGAGCTGGAGCAGAAGCCCGAGGTGATTGAGCATCAGCTTGCCCATGCCGTGCCCGATGCGCTCGGCAAAGCCTACAACCGCACGAAGTTTCTCAAGGAACGGCGGGCGATGATGCAAAAGTGGGCGGACTATCTTGATAGGCTAAAGGCCGGAGGCGATGTCGTGCCGCTTGGTGGCGAAGCAGCTTGAGAGCAAGGTGGTGCGCAGTTGGTTGATATCACGCTGACGGCAATGAACCATGGGCGGCCGACCGTGTAAAAGACGAGCAATATCAAGCGGATATGAGGGATATGGACTGGGGAGACGACTTGCCGGGCGATCTAGGCGCCGAATACTGGCACGATGCCGCTACGGAGATCGAGAATCAATATCGTCATGTACTGCAACAGGATTTTGATTCAGACGTTGTCAGCCTTCAGGCCTATCTACACCAGGTAGCCAAGCTTGGCACGCTTCCTCGTCTTCCCGTGCAGCATTGGGCAGAGGAAGACGTCTACGAGGGGATGGAGGCGTTTGTAGAGCTGATCGATACGTACCCTCTTGATCCCGAAATTCTCAAGGATGACGACGGCGTGTATCGCCGAAGTATGGTGCGTTTTTGCAGTGAATTGTTGACGGCCAAGATCGCACTCAAGACCGGCCAGGCGGAAAAAGCATGGTGGCATTTGTCGCGTGTCAGCTTTTATGACGGGCAGGCGCAAGGGTATTACCAGGGGGTAAAACCAGCGGAAGATAAGAAGCGGAGCGGAAGAGCGGGGGGTATCGCCAAGGAGGTGAACGCCCAGCTGATTGCTCGGAACGCTTGTATTCAGTACCTGGAAAGTGATTGCCCCAAGGGTGGCTGGAGGTCTCCGCGAGCTGCTGTCGATGCTGTGGCCCCCAAAGTCGAAAATATGATGAGAAAGCAAGGCAAAGAGACAGATGTCCGCGCGCTGCTTTATGTTTGGCTGAACGGTGACCCGGACGTCCAACAAGCAGGGGGCTTCCGAATGCAGTGTATAAAGGAATGATTACCGCGAGGCCGACCTCTACATGACAGGAGCGGCTGAGCCCCCCCTCCGAACTATCGCAAGCACCAGCACGCGTCGGCGCAACGCCGAACCACCATCGAGCGCAGCCACTCTGCGTTTTGCCTGCGAGTCAATACAGCACCACAGGCTGCTCCTCTGGCATTCTGATTCCCCCTTCTTGCCACCAGTCTTGTCGGGCCAATTATCGGCCCTGATGGGCTGTGGCCGTGACGCCAGATGTGCCTGTATTTCGCCGAGGCGGTCGTGCGCACGCGCTATTCCTGCGACTGGCACAGTTCTTTGCCGTCGCCCCACATCAATTGCATCCCGCCGGATTTGCATGGTTGCCGACCACCATCGGTCGCTCTGGACGACGCAAGTATTTTTTTACAGGCGCTAGATATCGTGGATTTTTGCTCGGTCCTCAATGATGCGGGAACTGCAAATTCGCAGTGTCCAACGAGGAATAACCATGCACAACCAAACGCAGATGGATACGACTTCTCCGCTAGCGGCGAAGATGGGGCGACCAGGAGTCCGGCCGGCGAGCTGGGGGCACGATGAAGCCGTCCCCGAAGGGATCGGCATTCCACCCGGCGCTCGGGTGCTGCGCATCAAAGATGTAATTGAACGCACCGGCCTCTCGCGTTCGACCCTGTACGTGCTGATGAAGAGTGACCCGGCGTTTCCGAAAAGGGTCTCGCTGTCAGCCCGTACTACCGGAGTAATCGAACACCAACTCGATGCGTGGATCGCCTTGCGCGCCAGTTCGCACGCTTCAGCATAACTCGGAGGGGAAAGATGCGTATTCCCGAACCGACGGCGGGCCGCACCAGCATGTTTTCGGCTGCTGCAGCCTGTCGATGCGAAACAGTATTGATCAACTGCTAGTACACCCGGTGTTCTCAGACTAGACGGCCACATTAAGCCGCCAAAATACCTGCAAGGGAAACGAATAATGGAACTTCAAAATACCTCTGCCACTATCACGCTCCCCAATGAAGCGCAGTGGATCGAGCAACTGGATGCGCTGCAACCAGGAAAGCAACAGCAAAAGACGATCTTATTCCAGACGCTATATCCCGCGATCGAGCGCGCACTGGCACGCGATGTGCCACAAAAAGCGGTCATAGCGCAACTGACGAACATGGGCTTGCCTCTTTCCATGGGCGGCTTCCGTTCTCTGCTGGAGGCGGAGCGCAAACAGCGGGCGGAGAAGGGCGAATATCTCCGGTGTGAGTGCTGCGGCTCGGTCTTGCCGGTATCAAGCGATGCTCCGAATTCGAAGGGCGTCCCCACACTGGCTAGCCTTGGTCCCAAGGACGCAACGCACCGTGGGCCGGGCGGTTGAGAACGATATGGAGTACAGCCGTGAGCCAGCCATTTGGGAGAAAAGGAAAATGAATGTTAGGAAAGACCACGCACGGTCTTCCTCGAGACAGTGCATGTCTTTGAAGATCTACGTCAAACACCGCAAGGGCCAGGGCGACATCATGCAGGCGCCAGTCGGATGCCATACCGGATCGGCTGTGTGGAGGTTTGCATGACCCCCCTGATGACATTACAGCAGCCTTACCCGTTGAATGAGTTTCATCTCGTGGTCAAAGAGGCGGCAGAAGAAGTCGTGAGGCACGTTCAAGCGCCGGATGCTCTGGTCGGAATGGAATTCTTGACCAATATGTCGGCAGCGGCGCAAGGACTGTATGACGTGCGCTTGCCGACCGGCCAGATTCGTCCGCTTTCGCTCAACCTGATTACGATCGCGGACTCGGGCGAACGCAAGACCGGTGTGCACAATCTGGTGGCGGAACCGCTCTACGAGTTTGATCGGAAACGTATACAGAAGTACGAGGCCGATCTCGCGCAGTATCAGATTGATATGCGTGTCTGGGAGCAAGTCGATAAGGGCCTGCGTCGTCGGCTCGCCAAGCTGACGCTGGAGGGGGCGTCAATCGACGAGGCATGCCGCCAGTTGTCTGAGCACGCGACGGCCAGGCCGGCGAAGCCGCGGCTGCGGCGCATCATGCATCAGAACGCGACCGAACGCGCCATTATGGATGCGCTTGAGGGTGACGGCGAGTCCATCGCTTTCGTCAGCGATGAAGGCGAGGTCATCATCAAGGGTGGCGCGCTCAAACAGCTAGGTGTTCTCAACAAGGCGTGGGATGGCGCGCAGATGTTGGCGATGGATCGGAGCAATGGCGTAAGCATCGTCGCGCGTAACCCGCGCGTGACTATGTCCTACAAGGTACAACCTCCGGTGCTCAAGGAGCTTCTAGACCGGAGGGGGGATGTCATGCGTGGATCGGGCCACTGGGCGCGATATCTCGTAGGGTGTCCGACTTCGACACAGGGGAACCGTTTTAAGTATCGGATAGACAACGAGAGGCGCCATCTGCCGAGGTTCCACGCGCGAGCGCGTGAGTTGCTCGACGAATGGGGGTGCTGCATCGATGCCGGTGTCATGGAGCGGATAACGCTGGAGTTTACGGAGGACGCGATCCCGCGCTGGATCGGTCTTGCAAATGAACTCGAATCCGCTTTGGGTCCCGACGGTGAGCTGCACGACATCAAGGACCATGCATCGAAGGTGCTGGAAATAACGGGTCGTGTTGCCGCACTGTTGCACGTGTTTTCGAAGCAGGAGGGCGCGATCTCGGTCGATACGCTAAACCGCGCGGTTTCCATCGTTGGGTGGCATATCGAGGAATTCAGGCGAATCTTCTCGCCCGACCATGCTGTTCCGCCCGAGCAAGTCGACACGCAGGCGCTGGAGCGTCACTTATGGACGCGTTACGGGCGTTGGAATCGATGGTCCGTCCAGAAGAATTGGGTACTACAGCGGGGGCCGTTACGTCAGGTGTCGCGTCTAGATGCTGCGTTGGACTGCTTGGCGGCTGCGGGTGCCGTGTGGATCGGCATCGGACCGCGAAGAGAGCGATATATCAATCTCAATCCGGCACACTTCGGGGCGAAGATGGCGGTGGGAGTATGACGATCTGCGAAGAGGGCACAAGTTGCCCTCTTTTTTATTCCGCGACCACAGCCCGATCAGCCGCATGTCATGCCGACGCGAGGTGGAGTCAATGCATGTCGGAACTAGATCAGGCGAACTTGATGCAAATGGCGCGCGCAATTTGCTGTTGCTCAGGGTGCCTCCGATTCCGACGGCCACCTTCCCGTCCAGCTCGCGCGGAGAAGGCGATCTGAGCACGTCCAGCGGGCTCTCGCTCAACATAGGCACTGGCAGTGCTGCGCGGACCTGTCCATGTCAAATTTCTTTGCGAGACCCCGGTTTGGCATGCGATTCATGCGACTAGTCGCATGAATCGCACGTCTTGGAGCATAGCGCTCGTACATTGGTGGGACGGTGCCGGCCGATCTGGTTCGTTTCCGAGGGGGCGCTATTGCGTTCACCCAGGCCGAAGTGCGGCCGATTGCTGGAATGGCGGGAGCCCATTTCAGCAGCGGTTCCCTCGCATCCCGGTGGCCGGCAGGCTTGCGACGCGTAGACATTTGTTGAGATCGTGAATTGACACCGGCTTGTTTTGCCTCCGTATGTGCGAAAGCCTGCCTCGCAGCCTATCGCGCGTCGCTGGACTCGCGTTGTGCACAAACTGCCAACATTCCATCCGTCAACAGCACGACCCGTACCGGTCATGATCTTTACGTAGTCTTGCGATGCGTGTGAGCCCTTCGTTTCTCCACAACGCGCGCCTTTTCCTCTTCTGACATCTCCTGGATGCGTGCAGGCCCGAGATGACGTTCCGGCGCCCGAATGACACCCTGCTCCTTTAGTGAGCGGTGATCGACCCTCGCTGTGTGTCCGTGCCTCTCCAGTGCAGCGTTTTGCAGCTCGGCGCATGTCTTGCGCGTGTGGATGAGTTCGTCGCGCAGCGCTAGGCGGTTTTTTCCACCGCTGTCCTTCTTGCATCCACCGCGTTCCGGTTGCTTTGCGTTGTAGCGGCTGAATGTCTGTTCAGGCGATCGCTCGATGCCGTCCTGCATGCGATCGGAGAACATCAGGTGCAGGTGCGTATTGGTACTGCCTTCGAGCGATGAGCTGGGTGCATGTATCGCGTACTGGTAGGGCTTGTCACCGACCATCGCGTCGATCATGTCGTTGACCAGCTCTCCTTGTTGCTCGTGTGTCAGCTCAGCAGGCAGCGCGATCTCGTGTTCGCGGTAGACGGCTCCGTTCGCACGTTCGTGTTTGTCCCCAGCCTTCCAGAACGCTGATGGATTGTCTCGCGCCCAGGCTGGCATATTGCCGTGCCCAGTGCAGACCAGATCCTCGCGCTGACTGTGTTTGCCCTGTCGCGCGATGTAGGCAGCGTGATTCGCAGCGGTACCTTTTTTGCCGCTCTTGATGCAATGGTGAAAGCTTGCCATGGTGTTACTACCCTTTCTTCTATTGGAATGAAAAAAGCCAGCGAATGATCTCGCTGGCTGCTTGCGGGTAGGGTAATCAGGATGGTTTTGATGAAAAAAAGAGAGAAAGGTTAAGTGCGCGTCCCTATATCCTCTCTTGTATCGATCCTGCATGTTTATTGCCGATCTAAGTCTCTTTGCTGCTTGCCTGAATTACTCTTCCCTATAACATATACAGGCAAGTGAAAAAATACCTGAGGTATTAATCGACAGCGCTTGCAAGTGAAGTCATTACTACTTCGATGAGGTACACATGACTGGGGTTCGCGATAGGCGGCCGAAGCCATTGCGCTGCTGTGTCGATGGATAATCTTGATGCAAGTATGTTTGCTTGAACGGAGAGGAGGGTAATCCCAACGCTATTCTGCTGCCTGGTGCGCGTTAATAGTGGGGCGAGGTTCGAGTCTCCTCGGTCAGAGTAGAATTGTTTTTGTTCTCAGTGACGGTAGGGGTAATCGATGGGCATCAAGATGGCGGTGGCATTGGACGCCGACGGTAACGAGTGGCAGGCCGACGATTATGTGAAAGGCAAGGGTCGTGAGCCATTGCGATGCAAGCATTGCCCGACCGGTGTCACGCACCAAAGCGCTTACAGCTGTGAGCGCCACAACAAGTCGATCAAAGTGCCTGCGTATTTCCGGCTGCTGCAGAACGGTGAGCACGCAGACAACTGTCCGCATGCGGTCGAACAAAATGTGAAGAAGCTGGTTACACAGTCTGACGGACTGATTGAGAGCCTGCGCAACGGGAAATACCGGCTGCGGCTGATGATGGTGGCGGACGCGCTCAAGCTGCCCCAGAAGCCGACCCCAGCACAAAGCGGTGGTGGCATACATCCGAGTGGAACGGTTTATCAGCGCAAGTCGGGCAGTTTGCCGGCATACATCAATTCGGCGAAGAAGGTTCTGCTGTTGCGCGCTGCCTGTGACGACAATGACAGCATCTCTCAGTATCTGGAACTGGTTTTCGAGGGTAATACCGTGGTGCCCTGGTCATCGTTCTACTTCGAGACGGAGCGATACATGGAGGCCTTTCGCTCGGTGTCGTTACAGACCGTCAAGCATCCCATTGCTCTGCACGGCGTCGTCAAGTCAAAGCGAAGCCCGGTCATTGATGGTCGGTCGACGAACGTAATCAACCTCTATGTTCCGAAATACACGGTTGATGCAGTGGATGAAACGCATGGAGTCAGTGTCGAAGCCAGCGTCTGGGCGGATCACGCAGAGTGGTTCGAGGGAGTCGAAGAGGAAACTGAAATTGTCGTGCTAGGCGTGTGGAAAGCGAAGACAGGGAAACGTTTATCCACAAGTGAGCCTGGGAAGCGCCGCTTCTCTGCCCTTACGACACACAAGCTGAGCCTCACGCTCTCTTTGAAGGCACAGATTGCCCATGTGGCTATAGCTTGCTGATCCACAACCCGATGGGGGATGCATTGAATAGGAAGCAGATTGACAAGCAGATTGCAGCCGGCATTGAGCGCGGTTGGGACCAGAAGGTCATCGACGGTTGCAGGGGAAAGGCGGAGGAACTGGAACAGAATCGTTCCCGAAAGGAAAGGCACATCTGCGCAGCAAATTGAAGCGTAAATTGCCACTCCGTGAACACGTCCCTGGGCCGAAGATCTGATCCGGCCCCCAGCACTGCCGCGTTGGGGGAGGATTTGTCGTTGCCTGATCGAGGTGTGGCGCCGACTACAATGTGGCGGGCGCGTGCAATATAGCTGCGCCCGGGAACGGAGTCAGGGGATGAAATGGCGACAGCGCGCGCTGCAACACGAGAAGAAGCGCTGAGACTGCTGAACACGAGCGGAATCGCAGTCGTCGAACTGGACTATGAGACAGGCTGGCAGGATGCTGTCGAGCTGGGGCGACTGGGCCAGAAGGTTGGAGTTCGCGTGGAGTTCCGCAGCCAGGAAAACATCGCCGTAGGATCGCTGGCCGCATTGGTTGCAGGTCTCTCACGCGCAAAGGTGACATTTCGCCAGCGGAATCTGTACTGCCAGTTCGACTTGGATGCGTTGCCAGCGGGCGAGCTGGCGAGGCTGGAAGCCAAGACCGAGGCGTCCGGGGACTACATTCTTGGCGGCCACCTACTGCATGATGTGGATGTCCGCTGGGACAAGTAGCAACTGTCTCAGACGGGTGAGCCGTCAAGGACCTGTCTGATGTGACCAAGCGTGCTTAGGCCCCGTCCCGTGCACTGGGCGCTGCGGAGGGTGGGTGGCGAATTGTTCCACCCTCGGGCCAAGTTGCGATCCTGCTGGTTCCGGGCGCAATGGCATGCGCAGCATTGACATCCACGTAGGAGGGAGGAGATGTCTGACTTGACTGCCTTCGAGCGCCGCATGCTCGAAAAGCTGCTTGGCATGGGGGGCGGCTACGTCTTGAACTTCTCTGACCGAACCTATGCCGAGTTCTTTGTCGATTACCGGGTCGAGATCGACGCAGCCCAGTACCGCACAGGTGGGGACTCGAAAGCCAAGCGGATGCGCACCTTCTGGGATGTCGCCGCCAACCACACGGTGGGGCGGGTGACTGAAGGTTTGATCGCCTACGGTGCTCAGGAGGAGTGCTTCGGTGATAGCAACCATGCCCTGATCGACGACTGTCGCAAGATCGCTCAGAGGTTACTCGCTGACCAGCCAGTGGCCGAGTTGGATGCGCTTACAGCCATCGCTGATGAGCGTGACTTTGAAGTTATCGCCGAGCATGTGCGCGAGGCCATCGAGAAGAACCAGCCGGAGGGTGGGCTGGACCGTCTTCACACGTTCGTCCATAAGTTCGTCCGCGTAGCCTGCGAACCGCATGGCATTGCGATCAACCGGGACAAACCGTTGCATAGCGTATTTGGCGAGTACGTGAAGGCTCTGCGCGATGGCGGCCATCTCGAATCGACGATGACTGAGCGCATCCTGAAATCCAGCATCTCTGTGCTGGAGACGTTCAATGAGGTGCGCAACAATAAGAGTCTCGCGCATGACAACCCGATTCTCAACTACGAGGAAAGCTTGCTGATCTTCAACCACGTCGCAGCGTCGATTCGGTTTATCAAGGCGTTGGAGTTGAAGATCAAGTCGAAGGCTGAGGTGCAAAAGAGCGCAAACTGGGAAGATGACGAACTGCCGTTTTAATGGTGATTCGAGTGGTGTGGTCACGCATAAGTCATCGGTGCACTCTGTTATCAATTGGGTTGGTTTGATGGCCTTGATCTGGGGCGCGTCTCGACGCATGTACGAACTGGCTGGGCCACTACCGCAGCCGCAGAAGATGATCCTTATCCCCCTTCTTGACTTCGACGACAGCATCCAATGCCTTGAGCATCTCGCTGAAGCTCGCGTAGCCGTGATCCTTGGGATCAAAGGTTGGATCCAGGCGCTTGATCATCGGCAAGACACTCGCCTTGTGGACCCAGGCGTCTCCCCTTGATTCGACCAACAAGCGGATCGCGCGCCGGAGCATGTCGGCCGCAGGATCTCTCGGTTGGGAGG
>JGI25154J39366_1001142_pt1 | contig 10285 bp, 9 predicted proteins | sample AraplaL_Col_mTSA_FD_39366 | JGI IMG/M metagenome (IMG submission 39366) | reverse complement strand
GGCACCGGCGAGGAGGGCTACAGCGGCCCGGCCGGCACCTCGCTCGATGGCACCTACCTGAACGGCTTCTACGAATCGGAGCCGATCCAGTATCCGGAGGCGGCCTACGGCCTGGCCAAGGTGAACCAGTTCATGCTGAACGTGCCGAACGCGAAGGGCATCGAGCTGTGGCTGGAGGACGAGCGTTTTGACCTGCTGGCCGGTTCCGTGCAGGCCTACGAGCGTGTGCTGGACTTCCGCACCGGCGTGTTGACCCGCACCGTGGAGTGGACCTCGCCGCTGGGCCGCAGCGTGAAGATGCGCAGCCGCCGCCTGGTGTGCTTCGAGAACAAGCATCTGTTCGCGATCGAGTTCGAAGTGACGCCGCTGAACTTCGCGGGCCGCGTGCGGCTGGTGTCGTCGCTCGACGGCGCGGTGAAGAACCAGGAGGCGGGCGACGATCCGCGCGTGGGTTCGGCGGTGTCGGGCCAGTCGCTGCACATGGTGGGGCATGAGCAGAACGTCGGCTTCGCGGCGCTGGTGCAGCGCACGCACAACAGCGGCTTCATGCTGGTCAGCGCCACCGATACCGAGTTGACGGGCGCCGATGCGACCATCGAGATCGCGCAGGTGGAGCAGCGCCTCACGCAGACGTATGAGCTGCAGGCGCAGGCGGGCCAGCGCATCGTGCTGACCAAGTACGGCAGCTATTTCTCGTCGCGCGACTACACCGAGGCGGAGCTGATGTGGCGCAGCAAAGACACGCTGGCCACCGCCAGGGCCGGCGGCTTCGAAGACCTGCGCCTGGCGCAGGAACAGTACCTGGCCGATTTCTGGCAGCAGGCCGACGTGCAGATCGCCGGCGACGACGCGCTCCAGCAAGGCATCCACTTCAACCAGTTCCACCTGCTGCAATCGGTGGGCCGCGACGGCAAGACCAACATCTCCGCCAAGGGCGTGACGGGCGAGGGCTACGAAGGCCACTATTTCTGGGACACGGAAATCTACATCTTCCCGTTCTTCCTGTACTCGAAGCCGGAGATCGCCCGCAAGCTGCTGGAGTACCGCTACGCCGGCCTGCCAAAGGCGCGCGAGCGTGCGCGCCAGATGTCGCACGCCACCGGCGCGCTATACCCGTGGCGCACCATCGCCGGCGACGAGTGCTCGGCCTACTTCCCGGCGGGGACGGCGCAGTACCACATCAACGCCGATATCGCCTACTCCATCAAGCTGTACATGGAAGCGACCGACGATCAGGAATACCTCGTCAAGCACGGCGCGGAAATCGTGATGGAGACGGCGCGCATCTGGATGGGCATCGGCAGCTACGACCGCGAAGGGCGCTTCTGCATCAACCAGGTGACGGGGCCGGACGAATACACGGCGCTGGTCAACAACAACTACTACACCAACGCGATGGCGCAAATGCACCTGAACTTCGCGGCCTCCATCGCGGAGCAGCTGCAGGCACAGGCGCCGTCGGAGTTCGCGCGCATCGCCGCCGCCACCGCGCTGGATGCGGGCGAACCAGCCGCATGGCGCCGCGCCGCATCGCTGATGAACCTTCCCTACGACGACGCGCTGCAAATCCATGCGCAGGACGACAGCTTCCTGTCCAAGAAGGTGTGGGATTTCGCCAACACGCCGAAGGAAAACTATCCGCTGCTGCTGAACTACCACCCGATGGTGATCTACCGCCATCAGGTCTGCAAGCAGGCGGACGTGGTGCTGGCGCTGCTGCTGCTGTCCGACCAGTTCACGCTGGAAGACAAGCGCCGCGACTTCGATTACTACGAGGCGGTGACCACGCACGATTCGTCGCTGTCGTCCTGCATCTTCAGCATCATCGCGGCGGAAGTGGGCTACCAGGACAAGGCCTACGACTACTTCATGGAGACCGCGCGCCTCGACCTGGACGACACGCATGGCAACACGCACTACGGCGTGCACACGGCGGCGATGGCCGGCACGTGGATGGGCGTGGCGTATGGCTTCGCGGGCATGCGCGTGGTGGGCGGCGAGCTGCATTTCGCGCCGTCGCTGCCTAAGCAGTGGCAGCACTACACATTCAAGATTCATTTCAAGGGCGCGCTGCTGGAGGTGCATGTGGAGCCGGGCCGCGCGGATTATCGCCTGCTGCAAGGCGAGGCGCTGCACTTTACCCACGGCGGCGAACCTGTCGCACTGACGCTGTCGCAACCGACGCAATCGAGGAGTTTTGCATGAGCCGCTTTAAAGCCGTTATCTTTGACCTGGACGGCGTGATCACCGACACCGCCCACTATCACTACCTGGCGTGGAAGCGCCTGGCGGAATCGCAGGGCGTACACTTCGACCACGCCTTCAACGAGAACCTGAAGGGCATCGACCGCATGGGATCGCTGGACCTGATCCTGGCGTCATCCAAGCGGACGTACACTGCGGAAGAGAAGCTGGCGCTCGCCGACGAGAAGAACCGCCACTACCAGGAGCTGATCGCCACCATGTCGTCGGCCGATCTGTTGCCGGGCGCTGTGCGGACGCTGGACGTGGTGCGCGCGGCGGGCTTGCGTATCGGCCTGGCGTCTGTGAGCAAGAACGCCTTTACGGTGCTGGGTCGCCTCGGCATCACCGATAAATTCGACTACGTGGTCGACGCGGCGACCATCGCGCGCGGCAAGCCGGATCCGGAGATTTTCCTGAAGGCGGCGCGGGAACTGGGCGTGGCTCCAGACGACTGCCTGGGCGTGGAGGACGCGGTGGCGGGTGTGGCGTCGATCAAGGCGGCCGGCATGTTCGCGCTGGGGATAGGTCATCCCTTTGTGTTGACCCAGGCCGACGTGGTGATCACGAGCCTGAACGACTTTAACCTCGAATCATACTAAATAATATAAATAATAAAATTCGGAGACAGTATGAAGAACAATCGCATTCTATTTGCGCTATTTCTGATTTACTTTGTATTCGCGATCCTGCTCAACAGCGTGGGCACGGTCATCCTTCAGATCATCAACAACTACGGCGTGAGCAAGTCCAGCGCCAGCGTGCTGGAAGGCTTCAAGGACTTGCCGATTGCGGCGGTGTCCTTCCTGATCGCGTCCTTCCTGCCGCGCCTCGGCTACAAGAAGGCCATGCTGGCCGGGCTGGCCATCGTCACCGCCGCCTGCGTGGCGATGCCGGTGATTCCGTCGTTCGCCACCACCAAGCTGCTGTTTTTCTGCGTCGGCGTATCGTTCGCGCTGGTGAAGGTGTCGGTGTATTCGACACTGGGCCTGATCGCCGCAGACCGCAAGCAGCACGCCAGCATGATGAACCTGCTGGAGGGCTTCTTCATGGTCGGCGTGTTGAGCGCCTACTGGGTGTTCGGCTACTTCATCGATTCGTCCGATCCGCTGTCGCATAGCTGGTTGCAGGTGTACTGGGTGCTGGCCGTGCTGTGCGCGCTGACCTTCGCGCTGGTGCTGACCACGCACTTCAACGAGGACCTGGCCGCGTTGCCGGAAGGCCGGGGCATCGCGCAGGATTTCGCGGCCATGCTCAAGCTGTTCTTCAAGCCGCTGGTGTGCGTGTTCGTCATCACCGCGTTCTTGTATGTGCTGATCGAACAAAGCGTGGGTACTTGGCTGCCGACCTTTAACAACGAAATCCTGAAGCTGCCGGCGGCGATGAGCGTGCAGGTGACCAGCATCTTCGCCGCCTGCCTGGCGATCGGGCGCCTGTCGGCCGGCGTGTTGATGCGCAAGTTGAACTGGTATCCGGTGATGAACGCCTGCGTGATCGGCATGGCGGCCATGGTGCTGCTGGCACTCCCGCTGACGCACGACGTGGTGGCCGATCCGAACATCAGCTGGTCCACCGCTCCGCTGGCGACCTTCCTGTTCCCGCTGATCGGATTGTTCATGGCGCCGATCTACCCCGGCATCAACTCGGTGATGCTCAGTTCCCTGCCGAAGAACCAGCACTCCGCCATGACAGGTTTGCTGGTGATTTTTTCGGCGCTGGGCGGTACCACCGGATCGCTGATCACCGGCTACGTGTTCGGCAATTTCAGCGGCCACTTCGCTTTCTACCTGACGCTGGTGCCGATTTCTATCGTTCTGATTATGTTGTATTTTTTCAAAAAAGCGGTAGATGACGGTGGTGGTGGTTTCGACCCGTCCGCTATAATCAGCGGTCAACATTGAGCAATTGTCTATGAACCTGGAGCGTCTCGCGAACTTACTCGGCATGTCGAAGACTACCGTGAGCCGCGCGTTAAACGGTTACCCGGAAGTCAATGGCCGGACCCGCGAGCGCGTGCTAAAGGCGGCCAAGGAGAACGGCTACCAGCCCAACCCGATGGCGCGCTCGCTGGCGCTGGGGCGCACCAATGTATTCGGCATCATCTACCCGCTGCTGCCGGCGGACCTGGGCGATCCGATGTTCCTCGACGTGGTGGCCGGCATGTCGGCCGCGCTGGAGCGGGTCAGCAAGAACCTGATCATCGCGCCGGTGTCGCCGGCGGCGGAGCAGCCGTCGTACCAGCAGATCGTGCGCGGACGGCGGGTCGATGGACTGGTGGTCAGCCGCACGCTGGTGCGCGACGAGCGCATCGCCTTCCTGAGCAAATCCAAGTTTCCCTTTATCGCGCATGGCCGCACCGAGCTTGGCGCGCCGTACGCGTGGTTCGACTACGACAACGCGGCCGGCATCCGCATGGCGATGGAGCGCTTGCTGGGATTGGGACACCAACGCGTGGCCCTGGTCAGCGCGCCGCTGGAATTGAACTTCGCCCGCCAGCGCAAGGACGCGTTTGTAGCGGCGATGGCGTCGGCCGGGCTGGCGGTGGACACGCGCTACCTGATCGACAACACGCTGGATCGCCGCAGCGGCTACCAGGCGATGCAGCAGCTGCTGGCATGTTCGCCGCGTCCGACCGCGGTCATCGTCGACAATCATCTGTCCGGCGTAGGCGCGGTGCGCGCGCTGCTGGATGCCGGCGTCGATATCGGCAAGGAAATCTCGGTGATCGTCTGGGGCAGCATGGCCGACACGCTGGCCGGCATCGACGTCACCACCATCGACCAGCCGGACGCACACCAAGCCGGCGCCCGCATGGCCGACATGCTGCTGGCACTGGTGGACGGCAAGCCGGCCAGCGAGTTGCAGGAGCTGTGGCAGCCAGTGTTGTTGGCTGGATCAACGGTTGGAGCTTGTTAAGGAGAGGGCAATAGCAACAAAGCCTCTGCGGCACTCAAAATTGGAATAGTCTGATAATACTTCAGCACCTGTAAATCCCTATCTCCGGATACGATAGCATCGGCATGGGCTGACACGGCACAGGCGAGGACAATATCGTCGTTTGCATCGCGACATACCTGCGGGATTGTCGCTGGGAGCGCGACTTGCACGGAGATGCTGAGCAGCTCTGCGATAACGCCTTTGGGGTGCCTGCCAGTAGCTGCCAGCTTGCTTGCGAACTTTGGTCGCCTGATGACGTTAAATAGTTCCGTCAAAAGTTCAGGACATGTATAGGGAGTGAAGAGCTGCCTCTTCGCCACCTCCAAAAGCAGATGAGGGGCACCCAGCCAAAACAGGCCCGAGATGGTGGTGTTCGTATCAAGGACGAACCGCATTTTCTTCTCTTGCTGCTCGTATTTCCGCCTGAACTTCCTCTGGCGTCATAGGAACTTCGCCCGTTTCAGCCAACTTTTCCGCGATACCTAAGATGTAATCGAACGCTCGGAGGCGTATCTCTGCCCGCAAAAGCTCCGCAATAACCTCAGACTCCAAGAGGCCATGTTCCTGCGCATCGTGCGCTAGATCATCCGGCAGGGAAATTTGTATGCTCACCATGGTCGACTCCTGATTCAGGTTTCGTAGTATCAGTGTAGTCCCTTTGGCGGCAGGCCGTAACAAGGGAGTGTTGATATGCCTCCCATTTTTTTACTTTAGCAGGATACTGCTGTTGCTTCGATTTCGAACAGCATACCGTCAAGCGCCAGGCGTGGCACGGGGATCAGCGTGCAGGCGGGGGCGGGGTGGTCGCCCCACGCGGCGCGCAGCGCGTTGCTGAAGGTCGCCAGGCGCGCTTCGCTGTGGTCGACGATCAGTGCCGTGACCTTGGCGACGTCGCTCAGCTTTGCGTCCGCTGCGGCCAGCGCGGTTTGCAGGTTGGCCAGCGCTTGCTGGACCTGCGCCTCAAAACTCTCCGACAGCACTCCGTTGACGTCCTCGCCGCCCTGGCCGGCGATGTAGATGATGCGCGCCGGCGCTTCGGCGATGACGACATGGCTGTAGCCGTTGGGGCGGGGGTCGTATAGTCCGGCGGGATTGATGAATTTCATGGCGTCCTTCAGGCGGTGAATGTGAAGACACTATAAAATCTCAACTTAACTTGAGGTCAAGGGTTTTATATGGCATCTCCTCCGAAGGAACTCGGCGTCGGCGAGATGGCCGCGCGGGCCGGCGTGGCGGTATCGGCGCTGCACTTCTACGAAGCGAAGGGATTGATTCATTCAGTCCGCTCCAGCGGCAACCAGCGGCGTTATGCGCGTTCGGTGCTGCGGCGGCTGGCGGTGATCAAGGTGGCGCAGCGCGTCGGGCTGCCGCTGGCGGCCATCGCGCAGGCGCTGGATGCGCTGCCGTCGAGCCGCACGCCCACTGTCGCCGACTGGCGCCGTTTGTCGGCCGCATGGAAGCTGGAGCTGGAGGAACGCATCAAGACACTGACCCAATTGCGCGATCAACTCGATGGCTGCATCGGTTGCGGATGCTTGTCGCTGAGAGCGTGCCCGCTGCGCAACGCGCAGGACGCGCTGGCGCAGGAGGGAGCCGGACCGCACTTCGAGTCCCGTTGAACTCCTTGTTGCATATTTTTTTTGGGCGGATTAGTATCAGTCCAATCGCTGCCGGCATGAATCCATAGGCCGGCTTCGATCCTTGACCTGCGCGACCTCGGCTCCCCGCCCTCGTCGCAACGGCGACAGGTACGCAAGGTGCCTGTTTCAGTCATCGCAGTCCGGATGCTGAATGTTTATCCAGACCCACCCAGTTGGCTTATATCGATCCTGACTCGCTCAGGCGCGCATTGCACCAGCACGTGGGTACGGATCGTCACTCGCACAGCCAGTCACTTTCTAAAAATGGAGACAACCTTGAAATATTCACTCATCGCCGCCGGCATCCTGCTGGCATCGGCCGCGCAGGCCGCAACCATCGATGCCAAGACCCTCGTCGGCGCCAGCACCCCTTTGCAGACCGCCCAATACGGCGTGCGCAATTACTCGGCCCCGGTGCTGACCGGCGGCCTGCACGATCCCGCCAACTACGCGGCCGCGCCCAAGCTGCCGGTGTGGCAGTTCGCCTCGGCCGATCCCACCGGCGGCGTGCTGACCTTTGAGCGCGACAGCGCACCCGTCACCGGCTGGCACGCGCAGACACGCAAGACACCAGTGCTGGTAACGGGCGGCGGCTCGGCCACCGCCAACCGCATCTACACGGTGTACAACGGCCAGCAACTGGTGGCCGCCATCAATGAAGCGGGCAACGAGCCGAAGATCATCCGCGTGATCGGCCATATCGATCTGCGCTGGAGCCAGAACAACACGGTCTTCAAGGAGTACACCAGTTATTCGGACCAGAAGCTGGGCGGTTCGATCAGCATCCCGTCGAATACCACGCTGGTCGGTATCAACGACGCGCAGGGGCGCCCGGCGCGCATCACCGGCACGTCGCTGCTGATTGGCGGCGAGCTGCCGCTGACGGCCGGCGGCGACCCCGAGACGGACTTCAAGAAATGGATCGCCGACGGCAAGGACGGCGACGATTACCCAACGTGGACGCGCAACGTCATCGTGCGCAACCTGGTGCTCGACACGCCGTGGGACGTCAATCCCGAAGACTCGGCCAATGCCTACGCCGACGGCCTGACCGTATCGCGCGGCCAGAACATCTACCTCGACCACCTGACCATCAGCGACGGCGACACGCCGGATTCGCTGGCCGTGTCGCCATACACCACGCGGCACGACGGCGCGCTGGACGTGGTGCGCGGCAGCGATTACGTCACCATCGCCAACAGCTACTTCGGCAAGCACCACAAGACCACGCTGGTGGGCAATGGCGACTCCGGCCGCGCATGGAGCGACGAGGGCCGCATGCACGTCACCTTTACCGGCAACTGGTGGAATGGCGCGACCACGCGCCTGCCATTGAACCGTTATGGCCAGGTCCACCTGTTCAACAACCTTGTCAGCGGCAGCGTGTCAACCACGGACGCCGATGTGAAGTTCGAAAGCGGCTCCGATGCGCGCTACCACTCGAATATGCTGGTCGAGAATAACTACTACAACCTCACGGGCCTCAAGCTGTCCGAGTTCTGCGGAAAAGTCATCAAGGGCAAGGACTACACCGGCTTCCGTTCGTCCGGCCACGTCTTCGTCAGCGACAAGTCGGGCACCAATCTGGTTGATGGGCAGTGCGGCCTTGCGCCGCCGAGCGCCGCCAATCAGTGGGCGCCGCCGTACGTGTACACGCTGCAGACCGCGACGGCGGCACAGACCTCCGTGCAGGCCAATGCCGGCGCCGGCAAATTGAAGTAATCGCCACAGCCTCGAAAGCAGGCCACGCCTGGTTACATCAGCTTGATCGCCACCAGCTTGCCATCGCTTTCTGTGGCGCCGGTGGTGATGTACAGGATGCCACCGCCCGAGATGGCCAGGTTACCGGCGGCTGCGTACTGCCAAACCGGCAGATGTGTCTTCAGGTCGATGGCATAGACGGTGGTGTCGGTGCTGACGAAAACCAGGTTGTCCGTCACCAGTATATTGCGATGGAAGCCGGTGTCGGTGGCCGGCAGCTTCCATGACCACTGTACCTTGCCATCCACCTCGCTGATCGCGTCCAGCTGGGTATTCGAAGCCGCGTAGATGACGCCATTGCCCAGCGCCGGATGGGTTTTGTAGGTTCCTTCGGTACGCCAGGCCACCGCCTTTTTCTTGACGTCGTAGTTGACCAGTACCCGGCTTTCGTACTGCTCGCTGTTGCTCGATGCGCGGCCGCTGAAGCCTCCGCCGCTGAAGGCGATGACATTGCCGCTGGAGCCGAGCATTGCGGCTGAAAATTCGGAGTACCCGCTCGAGCCGGGGAAGAATGGGTCCTGGATCGTGGCCACGGTGGTGCCGGTAAGGCGGTCCAAGACCGACAGCCGGCCGCCGGAGGCAGTACCGTATTGGTAGACGTAGTTCGTGTCGACCGCCGCAGTGGTGACGTCATAGGCGCCTGGAGCTGCGCTCCAGGTCAATTTGCCGTCGATCGCCGAATAGTTCGACACTTGGCCGGAGGTATTCACTACCGAGTCGCCCTGAATGGTCGGCGCCAGATAGGCGGGCCACTGTGCGCTGAAAGGCATGTGGAACTTGAAGGTCCCGGCGGCCGCATCGATTGCCGTGACGCGCGATCCCTGGCTGGAAGCGGTGTTCGCGAAATAGACCGCGCCGTTTGCGTAGGCGGGCGGGCCTTCCGAAGCCAGGGAGCCGGAAGCATAGTGCCAAACCTGGCTGCCATCCGATTCTTTCAGGGCGAACAGGTCGGCCTGGCCGAAGTAGATATCCTTCGTAATGTAGATCATGCCCTTGCCGGTGGCGATGGTGTTGATGCCGCCTACCGGCTCGCTGTCGCCGGGAGGGCGCGACCAGGTCCAGGCCTTGGTGAATTTGGCCGGGTCCAGCGTCACGTGCAGGTAAGCGTTGTGGGCGTTGTTGCGCTGGAAGGTGCCCCAGTCCGACAGCGCCACCTTGACGGCATAGGCGGCGTTCTGGGACGAGCCGGGATAGATGGTCGCGCAGGGATTTTCCTGGCAAAGCTGGAAGCCGATCTGGCCGGTGTAGCTGGCCACGGCCAGGTTGGGTTTGGTGCGCAGCCGGAGCACATAGGTGCCGGGCGTCGAACTGTCGATGCCGCCCTGCTGCGCAAACACCGCCGTATCGAACTGGAAGGCGGGGACGATGGCCTTGTTACTGGTGCCGGTATAGCTGGCAGTGATGGTCAGGTCGGTTTCCGTTGCGCCTTCAATCAGGGGCGCCGTGGCGCCGGATGACGTCAGTTGCACCGGCAGGGTCGGTACGGGCGGAGGCGCTGGTGTGCCCCCGCCGCCCCCGCCGCCGCATGCTGCAAGAGTCAGCGTGACCATCGCCGGTGTCAGTCGTTTCAGTGCAAACCGCATTGTATTCCTGGTGTGTTTATTAAAATGGCAACCAGTATAGGGGGGATGGCGTGCGGTGCGCAAGTCGGCCTGAGGGACGGGAGACCTTGGATGGCCTCCCGTTGAGAGATACTACATATTGCG
>JGI25154J39366_1001141_pt1 | contig 10292 bp, 10 predicted proteins | sample AraplaL_Col_mTSA_FD_39366 | JGI IMG/M metagenome (IMG submission 39366) | reverse complement strand
TGAGCAATCAATTTCAAAAACAAACCGATGGGGGATGCATGAGCGACACCTTCAACCAACCCGGCCAGCCCGATGTCCCCGCCAGCCCCAGTTTTTCTGCACCCGTCCCGCCTGCACCACCTGCGGTGGAGGCATTTTCTTTCAGCGGCCGCGGTTCCGAATACTTCCGCATCTGGATCGTCAACCTGCTGCTGTCGGTCGTCACGCTCGGCATTTATTCCGCCTGGGCCAAGGTGCGGCGCCTGCGTTACTTTTATGACAACACCACGGTCGCCGGCACCAGCTTTGAATATCACGGCAATCCGATGGCCATCCTCAAAGGCCGCATCGTCACGGTGGTACTGCTGTTCGGCTACCAGTTCGCCATCAGATTCAATCCCTTGCTGGCCCTGCTCGTGCTGATCGCTGCCGGGGCCGTACTGCCCTGGCTGATCTGGCGCAGTCTGCAATTCAAGCTGTACAACACCAGCTACCGCGGCATCCGTTTCGGTTTTCGCGGCAGCGCTGCGGGTGCGTACAAGGTGTATCTGTGGCTGCCGCTGCTGACCTTCTTCACGCTGTATCTGCTGACGCCGTTCACGCATCAGCGCATCAAGCGTTTTCAGCATACCGAGTCGCGCTTCGGCGCCAGCCACTTTTCGTTCAACGGCTCCGTCGGGGCCTTTTACAAGACTTATCTGGTCGGCTTCGGCATCTATCTGGCGGGTTTCATTGCCATTTTGCTCACGGTCGGCGCCGGCGCCTATCCGTTCGGCGGTGCCGGGGAATTCGAACGTACCCACATCTTTTCCTTCGTGCTGGTGATCCTGGCGCTGTATGCCTGGACCTTCCTGATGTATCCGCTGTTCCTGACGCTGATGCAAAACCTGATCTGGAATCACACCCGGCTCGGCGAGCACGGTTTCCGCAGCGAGATGCGCTGGGGGCGGATGATGTTCATTGCCTTCACGAACATCGTCGGCATCATCTGCACCCTCGGCCTGTATACGCCATTCGCCCAGATCCGCGCGCTGCGCTACCGGGTCGAATCGATGAGCCTGCTGCCGGCCGGCAGCCTGGACGAGTTCATTGCCGACAACGAACCGTCCGGTTCGACCGTGGGCGAAGGCATGACGGACTTGCTCGATTTCGACTTGTCGCTATGAGGACAGCAGCGACAACGAGCACGGCCACGCCGGTGCAAGTTGCCGCGTTCTATTTCGACGGCAAAACCTCGCGCCGCCATGTCGTCACGCTGGAAGTGACTGGCGACATGGCGCGTATTTACAGCAGTCGGGAGAGTCCGGCAGAGGCGGAGCTTATCGAGCGCGTCTGCCCCATCACGCAACTGCGCGTATCCGAGCGGCTCAGCCGGGCGGCGCGCAAGGTTACCTATCCCGATGGCGCCTATCTGGAAATTCAGGATCAGGGCGCGTTCGCGGCCCTGCTGGAAACCACCCGCCACCGCGACTCGCTGGTCGTTCGCATGCAGCAGAACTGGCGCGCGACGCTGGCTGCCGCCGCGGCGCTCGTCATCCTGCTGGCGGTGAGTTATCTCTATCTGTTGCCGGCCGCCGCCGGCCTGATCGCCCGCACGCTGCCGGCCAGCGTTGAACGACGCATCGGCGCAGGTGCGCTGGATTTTCTGGACAAACACATCCTGGCGCCGACGGCGCTCCCGGCCGCGCAACGGGCCGCCATCTCGACGCGCTTCAGCGCGCTGACGGCGGGAATGAATGCGGTGGAGCCGATACCGCCGTACGAGATCGTCTTCCGTAAAAGCCGCATCGGCCCCAACGCCTTCGCCCTGCCGTCCGGCCAGATCGTATTGACCGATGAAATCGTGAAGCTGCTCAACGACGACGACGCCGTCATGGGTGTGCTGGCGCACGAACTCGGCCATCTGCAGCGGCGCCATCTGATGCGCCGGCTGATCCAGAGCTCGGCCATCGGCGCGGCGGCGACCGTGCTGTTCGGCGACGTCTCGGCGGTCATCGCCAACATACCGACCGTATTGCTGGACATGAAGTATTCGCGCGACGTCGAACGCGAAGCCGACGATTATGCCATCGCCCTGTTCAAGGCCAATGGCATGAGCCGCCAGAAACTTGCTTATGTATTTGAAAAACTGGGCGAGAAAGAAGCGGCCGGAGGCGGCGTACCGCCCTACCTCTCCAGCCACCCCGCCAGCGCCGAACGCGTGCAACGCATCCTGAACGCGCACTAATCAGCACTCAGGCCGGCACCTGATCCAGGAAGCCGGTCACGCTGCGCAGACGTCCCTGCTCCAGCACCGCGTAGTCCGTTCCCTTGACCATCGCCTCTTCGCCGTCCAGGCCCAACGCCCATGAAAAGCGCAGATGATCGCCATGGAAATCGGCCTCGCCGATGCGGCTGAAACGGAAAGCCGGGAAACGCTCATGCACCGCCGCCGCCAACTGCGAGATGCCGGCGTGACCGTCGCCTTGCATCAGGGGATCCCGGTAGCTCGCATCGGCGGCCCAGATTTCGGCGATCAGGCCGGCGCGGCGCGCGGCGTCGGTTTCGTTCCAGGCGGCGATGTAGAGATCCACCAGGTTGCTCATCTGCTCGGCGGCGGCAGTCATATCGGTCGAGTGTGTCGAAAGTGTCATGCTGGACTCCATGTAAAAAGAAGAAGGAAGCAGAAAATGCGATCGCTGGCCGGCGCGTCCTGCAGTACGGCCGAACCAACGTCAGGCGCATCATTGCGCATGCCCCCGACGCCGGACAATTACCTCCCGGGTAATGTGAGGCCATGCATCGATACGCTATGATCGGCGCATGATGACGACACCTTCTCTTCCTGCCGCTCCCAGGGCCTCGACACCGGTCAGCGACATGCTGCGCGAATGGCGACTGCGTCGGCGCATGAGCCAGCTCGATCTCGCTTGCGAGGCGGAAATCTCGACGCGCCACCTGAGCTTTCTCGAAACCGGACGCTCGCAACCGAGCCGCGAAATGCTGCTGCGCCTGGCCGAACGTCTGGAGATTCCTCTGCGCCAACGCAATGCCTTGCTGATGGCGGGCGGCTTTGCACCGCTATTCCCGGAGCGCGCGCTGGACGATCCCGCCCTGCAGGCGGCGCGCAAGGCCATCGACCAGATTCTCACGGGACATGAGCCGTTTCCGGCGCTGGCGATCGACCGTCACTGGAACCTGGTTTCCGCCAATCGCATCATTCCGCTGTTGCTGGCCGGCGTCGACCCGGCGCTGCTTCAGTCACCCGTCAATGTAATGCGCCTGAGCCTGCATCCGCAGGGGCTGGCCCCGCGCATCGCCAATTTTCCCGAATGGCGCCGACACATGCTGGACCGCCTGCGCCAGCAGATCGCGCTGAGCGCCGATCCGGTCCTGATCGATCTGAACAAGGAGCTGCATGCTTATCCCGCGCCCGATCACGACGAGCAGGCGCACGACCACGCGTTCTCGCCTTATGCCGCCGTGGCCGTGCCTTTCCGGTTGAACACGGCGCATGGGGTGCTTTCGTTTTTCAGCACGACGACCATTTTCGGCACGCCGGTCGACATCACCTTGTCGGAACTCGCGATGGAATGCTTCTTCCCGGCAGATGCCGCGACGTCGACGGCGCTGCAATCGTTGCTGCCGAAACAGGATGAATAATTTCCTCGCGACATCATTTGCGCCGGCCGACTACCGTAGTTCTACGCAGCGCCGGCGATTTGTTTGAAAGCGCCTTTACATTTCGCACACATGTGCTAAATTGACGGGCATGGAAACCGTCATTACCCGTACAGCCAAAAGCGAACTCACCCTGGCCGCCATCGTCGACACCGCCCTGGAAATGGCGCAGAACGAGGGCCTGGAGGCTTTGTCGCTGGGCGAAGTCGCCAAGCGCCTCGGCATCAGCAAGAGCGGCGTGTTCTCCCGCGTCGGTTCGCGCGAGGCTCTGCAGCAGGCGGTGCTGGACGAATTCGACCGGCGTTTCGTGGAAGAGATCTTCAAGCCTGCGATGGTATTGCCGCGCGGACTGCCGCGCCTCAATTCGATGATCCGCAGCTGGCTGCGGCGCACCAGCAATGAAGTCGGCTGCCTGTATATCGCCGGCGCCTTCGAATACGACGACGTCGACAATCCGATGCGCGATCGCATCAAGAAGAACATCATGCAGTGGCGCGGCATGCTGCACCGGACGGTGGAACAGGCGCTGGAAGAAGGCCAGCTGCGCCCGGATACCGATCCGGAACAATTGGTGTTCGAGCTGTATTGCCTGATGGTCGGCCTGATGCACGATGCCCGTTTCCTGCGCGATCCCAAGGCGCTGGAGCGCGTCCGGACGGCCTATGACCGGTTGATCTCTACGTATCGCAGCTTCAATTATCACGGTTAGTTTGAGTCCGGCGTCGCCTCTCGATGGACTTGTCTCCAGGGAAGTCGTCGTTTGCTCGTTTTTTTTAAATGAATTTCGCACTATCGTGCTAAACAAGGAGAGAATCATGTGGATCGCCATCGGCGTCATCACGCTGCCCATCGGCCTATCGTTGCTTTTCCAAGTATTGCAAACCATCAGACTGGTGCCGGACCGGAATGAAGACTTCGTCTTCGTCTGAGGTAATGCGCGCCGTTGCGCCATTGCATCGTCACCTGCCTCGAGTGCCGGCAACGAGCGCGTCTGGACCTGGCCAGGCTGCCCGCAAGAAGACTCCTCGGTACAATCTAAGTAAGCAGGTGTAAAACGCCGTGAACAGACCTGCGTGCGGGAACAATATATGACGCACGCCGATCCATATCGTGATTCAATGCTCGCCGAGCTTTGCACGATCCTTCACTTTTGCCGCCTGCCGATGTCCACGCCCGAACCGACCTTGTCCGCTGAAATCTTCCCCGACCAGCAACTCTCCACCATTTCCTGCATGCTGGCGCTCGTCATTGCCGCCATCAGCTGGTTTGCCCTGAGCGCGCAGACCGACATCACCATCGACCGCGTGCTGGTGCACGGCATGACCGTGATGGATGGCGTGGCGCGTTTGTCGAGCTATCTGACCAATCTCACGATCCTGCTGAGCGCGGTCGGTTTTTCCGCACTGGCGCTGCCCGGCGGCAACCCGGTCAGCCGTTTTTTCCGNAAGCCGCAAGTCATCACGGCGATCGTGGCTTACATGATTTTCGTCGGCATCGCCTATAACCTCCTGCTGCGCCAGCTGTGGCAGCCGACCGGCTTTCGCGCGCTGGTCAACGAGAGCCTGCATACGGTGACGCCGCTGCTGTCGATGGTGTATTGGATTTTCTTCGTGCCGCGCTTCCAGCCCAGCCTGAAAAAGAGCGTGCTGTGGCTGATCTATCCGCTCTCCTATCTGTTCATTACCTTGTGGCGCGGCGGCATGTCCGGCTTCTATCCCTACCCGTTCATCAACGTCAAGGAACTCGGCTATCCGCATGTATTGCTCAACGCAGCGGGATTACTGGCGGGCTTCCTGATGCTGATGGGCTTGCTGATCGTCATCAACGAATCCGGGAAGACCTTGTTTCTGCGTCGCTGAACGCGCCGGACGAGTCATTCCGCGCCGGGAATTTCCCCATGACAATTCTCGAATGCAAGCGAGAAGACAAATGATTCGAGACGGTATGTAAAAAAATGTTATGAAAAATTGTCGCCGGAGCCGTTTCTTTCTCAAGTTGTGACATATGCGACCGATATAGGCTGTAGACAGCGCACTACCTTTATTGGAGCATGACCATTTCTCTCACCTATATGCCTGATCCCGCTACAGGCAGACGCCGCAATCCTGCAACCCATGACGCCATTCTCGACGCCACCGGCGTTCTGCTGGATGAAATCGGGTTCGACAAGCTTTCGCTGGAAGGCGTGGCTGCGCGCGCAGGTGTGGGCAAGGCGACGATTTATCGCTGGTGGCCCAACAAGAGTTCGCTGGCGATGGAAGCCTTGCTGCGCGAAGCCGGCCCCGACGTCGCCTTCCCCGAAACGGAATCGGCGCGCCACGACATCGAGAACCAGATCCGCAAGCTGGCCAAGCTGTATCGCGGCAAAACCGGTCGCGTGGTGTGCGAAATGATCGGCCTGTCTCAGTTCGACGCCGAAACCATGCGCCTCTTCAACGACAACTACCTCGATCCGCGCCGCAGCGCCGTCAAACAAGTATTGCTGCGCGGCATCAAAAACGGCGAATTCAAGGAAGACCTCGACTTCGACGTCATCTTCGACCTGCTTTACGGTCCCATCATTCAGCGCATGCTGATGCGCCATGCCGGTATCGACGAGCGTCATATCGATCTGCATGTCGCCCTGGTGCTGGACGGCATCACCCCGCAAAACCAAAAAGCGAATTAATTTAACAACATTCTCGTAAGTTTTATTGCGTCGTAGGAATTTTGCACCTAAAATTCAAGACGAAACGTATCGTCTTGTTTTCCTATTACATAACAAACTTGTCTGCCAGGGTTGTTGCGAGGGTCATTTTTACTCGCAATGAGAAGGGGCGGATCTGACACCTCAGCGAGAACCGTAAATGCCTTGTCACCGTTTGGCTGCTTCCGGTCAGCCAGAGCACTGCATGCACTTGCGCCGTACGCCGGTGCTTTCGTTTGCGCCGCAGCTTGCATCAACCTGTCGCGGCCGTCAGTCCATTTGCCGAGTTTGCCGATTTTCACACGCCCGTTTGCCTGGCCGACGGCGCCTTGGCATTTGCCATGGTCGGGACGCTTACCTGTCGACGCGATTGCTGCCATGACGTAATCCCATGCAATAGCGCTGCGAAGAAATAAGAAACCGAACAAATTCAATCAAGCCAGTTTGCAAATGCGGGGGCACCATGCAGAACGATGTCGCTAACCATACCGTCACGCTGACCAATCACCACAACGGCCGCGAAGAACGCAACGACCACTACAATGCGGCGTGCTCCGATCATCCTTGTCGGGTGCGCGTATATCGCACCTGGTTCTTCTGGAGCTTCGTCCTGATTCCGGTTCTGGTCGTGCTCGGCTGGACCCAATATGTCACCATCAAGGGGCCCGTCCCCTGGCTCGGCCTCGGCGACGTGCAGCACGCCGGACACTGGAGCGAATGGATGCGCTACTACGTCTGGCTGCAGTTGGTCTGGCTGCCTGCCAACATGGTGATCTTCCTGATCTGGTGCGCGCTCGGCGTCAGGATCTGGAACTGCAAGAGAATGTCCCGCCAGCACTGATCACTGAAGTCCACGCCGGAGGCAACGCCGCTTCGGCACCTCCGGTTTGTCGGAACGGCTCCCGCGAATCGCATCCGGCAAAATAATGGCAAGCCCATCATGCAGACAACGCGTCCATCCCGTTTAGGCAGACATAACGGCGCCGTGCTCGATTCTCATGCCTCACAGAATCATATAAACCAGCGGGAACGTTTCTATATAATCGTCTACCAACATACAAAATATTTTCCACATTAATTTGAAAAATCAGTGAATTGAAGAATCGCACCACCCGGGTCGATTACGCATCATGTGCCATCGCATCACGATGGGACAACACTCTATAAGCAGACGACAGTGAAGAAGCGTTTACTCAAAGTTTTCAGTATTCTTGCGTGGCCTCTCGGCTGCCTGCTTCTGGCCATGTTGATGTGGTCCCTGCTGCTATCCCGGCTCGGCGAACGCGAAGCGGAAATCGGCAAGACGGCGATGCAAGAAGCACGCGCCCACTCGAAGTCTTATGCCGAACAACTGGCGCGTTCGGTTTCGCAGATCGACCAGATCACGCTCAATCTCAAGTATTACTGGGCCTACACCAACGGTCACCTCAGTGTTGAAGACCAGCAACGGCAAGGTCTCTATCCGACTTCGGCCTTGCTGTACGCCACCATCTCCGATCGCGACGGCGCGTTGAAGACCAGCTCCCTGCCGCTCAAAGATATTGTCAACGTGGCCGAACGCGATTACTTCATCACCCACAAAACCCAGCCGCACAGCGGATTGCTCATCAGCAATCCGTCCATCGGTTTGCGTTCGCAACGTACGCTGATCCGTTTTTCGCGCCGCCTGGATGCCGCCGACGGTTCTTTCGACGGCCTGGTGATGGTGGCCGTGGAGCCGGCCTTCCTTGCGCCGTCGCAAGACGACTCCACCATCGGCAGAAATGACTTCATGGCGCTGTTCAAACGGGACGGCGTGCCACTGGTCTCGCGCACCGCCGAAGCGACCATGGCCCAACAAAACATGTTCAGGTCTTTACCCGCATTTGAAGGCGACAACGGCGCCAGCGTGATGCCCGGCGCCCTGTTCAACGATGGCGAAGAACGCATCGTTTCCTGGCATGCGCTGCGCGACTATCCGCTGCTTGCCGTGACCGGCATGTCGACCGGAGACATCTACGCCTCCTTCCGCGAGCGCGCCAGCGACTATACCGTGATCGCGACCGCCTGCTCCATATTCCTGGCGATTTGCGCCGTGGTCGGCACACTGCTGTCGCTGCGCCTGGCGATCCGCAAGCGCGAAGCCGAAAAGGCGCGCGAAGCCTACGGCATCGTCACCGAGGGAGGCAACGACGGCTTCTATATGTGGCGCGCCGTGCGCAACAAGGAAGGCGCAGTGATCGACTTCGAAGTGCTCGATTGCAATGAGCGCGGCGCCGCCGTGTTCGACAGGAACAAGGCCGAGTTCATCGGCAGCTACATGTCGGGATACTATTCGCCCGCCTATTTCGCCAAGCTGTTGCCGACCTTCCGGCAAGCCATGGAGCTCGGCTACTACGAAGACGAATACATGATCCCCGACGACAGCCCGCTGACCTCGACCTGGCTGCATCGCAAGATGGTGCGCAACAAGCTGGGCCTGGTGATCACCGTGCGCGACGTCAGCGAAGCCAAGGCGCATGAGCTGGCCCTGCTCGAACAGATCAACACCGATGATCTGACCGGCCTGCACAACCGCCATTGGGTCATCGATCATCTGCACAAGGTGCTCAACGACGCCGCCAGCGAGCGGCGCGGCTTTGCCGTGCTGTTTCTCGATCTGGACGACTTCAAGAACATCAACGACACCATGGGCCACTCCAGCGGCGACATGCTCCTGCAATCGGTCACGCAACGGCTGCAGGACCTGCTTGCCGCCGACGACCGATCCGCCGCCTCGGCGTCCGACAGTCAGCTCCGGCAGTTCCCGATGAAAAATGAACTGGTTCGCTTCAGCGGCGACGCCTTCACCATCATCCAGCAGCAAAGCGGCAGCATCGAAGACGCGGCGCAACTGGCGGAAAGCATCCTGCAAGCCTTCTCCCGTCCGATCATGCTGCCCAACCAGAGCGTCCTGCAAGTCAGCCTGTCGATCGGCATCAGCATGTACCCGCGCGACGGCGACAGCGTCGATGCCTTGCTCAAGCACGCCGACACCGCCATGAACGCGGCAAAATCGGATGGCAAGAAGCGTTTCCGCTTCTATCAGCCGCAATTGTCCGAACGCCTGCAAGTCAAGCTGGAAAATGAAACCGCCTTGCGCCTGGCGATCGAGCGCGATGAATTCGTCCTGCACTTCCAGCCGCGCGTCAATACCGCCAGCGGCGAGTTCTGCAGCATGGAAGCGCTGGCGCGCTGGCAGCATCCGGTGCGCGGCATGGTGTCGCCGCTGGAATTCATCCCGATTGCGGAAGAAACCGGCCTGATCCTCAGACTGGGCGAACTGATCATCCGCAAGGCCTGCGCGCAACTGGCGCAGTGGAAAGCGGAAGGATTGCCGGCGTTGCCGATGTCGGTCAACGTCTCGTCGCGCCAGCTCAACCAGGGCAATCTCAATACCATCATCGCCACAGCGATCCGGGACTACGCCATCGATCCGGCGCAGATGGAAATCGAACTGACCGAATCCTGCATGATGGCCGACACGCTGGAGATCGCCGAAGAACTGGCGTCCTTCCAGGAGCTCGGCATCAAGCTGCTGGTCGACGATTTCGGCACCGGGTATTCCTCGCTGTCGCAATTGCAGCGGCTCGACCTCGACGTGCTCAAGGTCGACAAGGCCTTCACCGCGGAACTGGGCGTGCGCGCCGAAGGCGAAGTGTTCTTCAACGCCATCGTCTCGATGGCGCACGCCCTGCACATGACCGTGGTGGCCGAAGGCGTGGAAACCGCGCAACAATTGCAACTGCTGCAGGCGCTCGGCTGCGACGAGGTGCAGGGTTACTACATCTCGCACCCGCTGCCCGCCGCGGAAATCCCGGGACTGATGCGTCGCCGCTTCCTGTTCCCGGTCTCTCCGCTCACGCCGGCCTGATTTCTACTTGGCTTCGACCAGCACCGCCTTGGCGGCATCGGCGGGTTGATTGCCTTCCATCACGATGGCGCGACC
>JGI25154J39366_1001041_pt1 | contig 11091 bp, 10 predicted proteins | sample AraplaL_Col_mTSA_FD_39366 | JGI IMG/M metagenome (IMG submission 39366) | reverse complement strand
CGCCCGACGAGCCCACCGCACGCCGGCGAGGCGCCAGTACGCAAGAGAGTACTGGCGGAGCGAGACGAACCGTCCATACGGGTTGTCGACGACTGCGTCGGAAGGGATCTCCAGGTGCTCGACCGCGTCACTGGGGGCGGATTCGTAGCCGCACGTGACGACGCGATAGTTCTCCTCGAGCAGACGCACCTGCTTCAGCACACGCGCGTCACGTCGGATCGGCGAGAAGGATAGGACGAGAACGGTCGGCCTCTCCCCTCCCCCCGGCTGGGTGTCAACCACGTTCGGTTCCTCCTCGTCTCAGGCGGTAGAGCAGAAAACGGACGAGCGTGCTCTCCCGGTCGAAAGCTCTCCACCATGCGCGCGGCAGCATCGTCTCCCATCGACCCGCCGTCCGTCTCCGGTGGATCGCCTGCACCAACTCTTCGGCGCTTCCGGCATGCCGCGCTGCATCGAGCAGGGCACGGTCGGCTCGAGAGAGCGGCCGCAGAGCACGAGGAGCATCCCGCACCACAGCTTCGACGATCCTCACGATGTCGCGGCGCCCCTGATCCGTCCACGCGTCCGCCGTGGGTCGTCCGAGAAGCGCGTCGAGCACATGCACCCGGAGGAGCTTGACCCCGAGCGAGGCACGCGTCGCGCCGGGAAGGCGCCGCCACCAATCGCTTGAAACGAGAAGCTCGACAGCGCGGAGCTGATCGCCGACGGTCATGACGGACTCGGTGATGCGATCCCCCGCGTCCGCACCGATGACGTAACAGGGCGCGTCGGACAGGAGGTCGACTCGCGCGCTTCCCGCCCAGAGACGCGCGGACAGAGCCATGTCGTCACCGGTGCGGAGTCCCTCGGTGAGGGACAAGGCCGGGTCGACCAGCAGCTCGCGACGGATCAGCGCGAGCGGGGCCGTGCGGTAGAACAGCCGGTCACGCACGGCGTCCAGCGAACGGGACCGTCCGATTCGCGTCAGGGGGCTCGCGAGGATCGTGCCGTCCTGCCGGCGCAGGCGCATCAGAGCGATGTCAGGGCGGTGCGCGCGCAGGTACTCCGTCCAGGCTTTCGTAGCGCCCGGTTCGACGAAGTCATCCGATCCCATGATCGCTACGTAAGCTCCGTCAGCCATCCGCATCCCGTGGTTGAAAGGCCCTGCCGGGCTCGGAATGCCGTCGCGGTACTCCACGTACCGCAGCAGGGGGCCCGCCGGGATTCCGACCGTCTCCGCGATGCGTACGGCCTCGATCCCATGGCATACGACTGTCACGCGCACATCGACGGGTTCGTCGCCGAGGAGCGATGCCACGGCACGCCCGATCGGTCGCGTGCGGGTATGCACCGCGATTACGACATCGAGGAGCGGAACGGTCACTTCACGAGCCCCGCGAGACGCGCCTGCACGGCGAACTCCGGCATCTCGGCGACGACCTCGTCGAATGTCCCGGTCGCGGCGATGGCACCATCACGCATATAGCAGATCTGATCGTGGTCGCGAATGGTGGCGAGGCGGTGGGCGACGGAGATCAGGGTGACGTCACCGCGAAGCTGCTGAATCGCGGACGTGACGTCGGCTTCCGTCTTGGTGTCGAGCGCGCTCGTGGCTTCATCGAGCACCAGCACGAGAGGATCGCTGTAGAGGGCCCGGGCGATGCCCAGCCGCTGTCGCTGCCCGCCGGACAGCGACATACCGCGGTCGCCGACGCGTCCGTCGATGCCCCCCGGCCGCTTGCTGACGATGTCCCAGAGCTGGGCGCGACGCAGGGCGGTCTCGACACGATCGCGGTCGAGCTCGGAGGTCCACGAAAGGGCGACGTTCTGCGCGATCGTCCCGTCGAAGAGAGCGACGTCCTGCGGCACGTACCCCACCTTCGAACGCCATGCCGCCATGACGTCGTGCAGGCTCTGATCGTCGAGGCGGACGGTCCCCTCAGTGGGCTCCAGCAGTCCCAGGATGAGATCGACGAGTGTCGACTTGCCTGCACCGGATGACCCGACGAGCGCGAGGGTGCTGCCGATGGGGAGAGTGAGATTCACGCCGCTGAGCGCCGGATACTCTCCGCCCGGGTAGGTGAAGGAGACGTCCGAGAGGACGAGCGTGCGAGGCTCAGCCGAGAGCGGGTCGTGCCCGATGCGTTCGGCGCGCTCGAGATAGCCCTCCGCGGCCTTGATGTCGCTGATGACCGCCGAGACGTGCGGCACATTGGAGGTAGCCTGCGTCAGGACTGCCTGGAAACCGGTGAGCGAGGGCACGAGTCGGAACCCCGCGACAGCGAAGACTGCCACGGCGGATATCGCCTGAGCGGCGCCGCCCGAAAGGAAGGCGATGCCACCGACGAGGAGGAAGCCCCCGATGAGCGCGGCATCGAGCACGAAACGAGGGAAGGCACCGAGAAAGCCGAGATTCGCACGAGCCCGGGTGGTGTGGATGCGGTTGTCGTGCACGACCTTCGCCACGTCCGGCGCCATGTTGCGCAGCGTGATCTCCTTGAGCGCGGCGACCATGTCCGTCATCAGAGAGGCGACACGGAATGAGTAGTCTCGGTTCACCCGACCCGCTTCCACCGACTTTCGGGACATCCAGAAGTAGAGGATCAGCGCGATGAACCCGAGGTACACCATCGTCACGACGGCGGTCACCGGATTCGCGACCACGAGCACGACGATCACGGCGGCCGAGGTGCACAGCAGCTGCGGCAGCCCGAGCACCGGAAGCAGGAAGCCGGAGGTCACGTTCGCGATGCCAACGTCGGCCAAGCGGACCAGCTGCGAGGTGTTGCGCTTGAGCCGCTCGGTCCACGGGGCACGTATGTACGCGTCGAAGAGCCGGTCGCCGATCTCGAGCTCGAAGGTCGCGAACCGCCGTGTCGCGAACCACTGAAGGGTCACAGCGAGGGCGGACTTCGTGATGATGAGGATGGCGACGGTCGCGATGATCCAGATGTAGCCGTCGCTGGTGATCGTGCCGATCACCGGAAGCGTCACATCCTCCATCTGCACCATCGAGGTCACGGACACGGCGAGCAGCATGAGCGCCGCGACGTCGAGGATCGCGAGAGCGCTCGTCGAGATCACATACATCCACAGGAAGCGTTGCGCCCGCGCCGGCAGCAGGGGCACAACGGACCGCAGGGTCTTCCATATGAGCTTCATGCCGCTCCCGCTGAGATCAGAACCACCGGATACCTCATCACATCTTCCTCAACGTTTCCCTGCCGCCGCAGATTCGAGCACGCGGACGGCCCGCGCGGCGACCGCATCAATATCCGCGATCTCTCGGGCTTTTCGCGCGGCCATGTGCCGTTCTGCGGATGTCCGCTCTCCCGGCCGCGACAGGAACCGCCGCATCGCCAGGGACACTTCTTCGACACCGTAGCCGACCGCGATTCCCTCCCCCGTCTGGAGCACGAAGTCGCGTCCCGGCCCGATACCCGCGTACAGCACCGGAACCCCGCAAGCCAGCGCCGCATACATCTTCGTGGGGAATGCGAAGTCGTACCCCTTCCCCGGCACGACCGAGGCGAGGGCCGCGGTAGCGCCCCTCAGCCATCGCGCGATCTCGCTCGGCTCCGTTCGCGGAAGCACGGACATCACCCCTGCGGGAAGGGTTGCAGCGATATCGGCGATCACCGGCCAGTCCGTGCCCTGACCGATGAAGACGACCCGCGCCTCGGGATGATCCCGGTGCACGTCCGCGAAGGCCTCGGCGAAGATCACGGCACCGTGCACCTCGGATGCCGTGCCTGTGTAGACGAAGTACGGCCCCGGCAGCCCCATGTCGGGGCCATCCACGGCGAAATCAGTCAGATCGGTGCCGTTGCCGATCGTATCGATGCGCTCCACTCCCCACTCCCGCAGCCGCGACGCGACACCGTCGCTCACCGCGAGGACCCGTCGTGCGCCCCGGAGGCAGAATCGCTCCATCGCGCGGACGACAGCGACGACCGGTCGGGACGCACCCGTGAGGACAGCAGCATCGGACCAGACGTCCGCTGCGTAATACACGTAGGGGCGGCGAAGGAGCGCGCACATCACCCGCATGACCGCACCGGTGGTGGGCGGCGGTTCGACGAGCACCACGTCCGGACGGGGCCGCCGCAGCATCCGGAAGAGAAGCGGCACGTCGAAGCTGAGGTACTGCAAGTAGCCGCGCACATAGCCGTGACGGTCCCTCAGCACGCGTGCCCGGCGGATGGTGACGCGAGGATCGATGCCAGCTGGGGCATCAGCGAGCATCGGGGGCGTCCGTGAGGTGATCACATCCACCACGTGCCCCTCGCCGACAGCAGCGTCGGCGACTGCACGCAGCCGGAACGAGGCGGCGCTCGGCTCCGGTGCGAAGATGCGGCTGACGATCGAGAGGCGCATCACCTAGAGTGCGACCGCCGCGCCGGTCCGAGACGATTCCAGCGCCGCCTCGACCACGGCGAGCGTGCGCAGTCCCTGCTCCATCGTGACGACGTCGGTCTGGTGCCCGAGCACAGCATCGCGGAAGGCCTCATGCTCGACGCGTAGCGGCTCGCGCTTGGCGAACGCATAACGCGTGACGTCCCCTTCGGAGACCCCGCGGAAAGAGGACACGGACTCCCACTCGAGGGGGATCGTGCCGTTGGCGTAGAAGGTGAGGTCACCGGTGGATGTGTCGGCGAGGAAGGCGCCTTTCTCCCCGGTGACGACAGTGAGCCGCTCCTTCATCGGGCTCAGCCAGTTGACGATGTTGTTGACGATCACACCGTTCGTGGTCCGGCCCGTGATGGTGATCATGTCCTCGTGCTCCCGGCCGCTCTTGAAGGCGGTCTGGGCGAACACGCGCTCGTAGTCGCTCTGCACGACCCAGGCGGTGAGGTCGACGTCGTGGGAGGCGAGGTCCTTCGCCACCCCGACGTCGGCGATGCGCGAGGGGAACGGCCCCTGACGCCGTGTCACGACCTGGTAGACCGCACCGAGGTCACCGGCCTCGATCCGACGACGCAGCTCCTGCACCGCGGGGTTGAAGCGCTCGATGTGCCCGACGGCTCCGATCAGTCCCGCCGACGCGAAGGCATCGACCATGCGCTGACCGGCGTCCACCGTGTGCGCGATCGGCTTCTCGACGAGAGTGTGGACTCCGGCGGCGGCGAGCTTGAGTGCCGCGTCCTCGTGGAACCGCGTGGGCACAGCGACGACGGCCAGGTCGATGCCGGCGTCGATGAGCGCGTCGATGTCCGGCAGGATCTCCAGGTCGCCCGCGACGCCGTGCGGGTCGCCGCCCGGGTCGGCGATCGCGACGAGCTCGACACCGTCCAGCTCGCGCAGCACGCGGGCGTGGTGGCGACCCATCATCCCGACGCCGAGGAGACCGGCGCGCAGGTCTGCCATCAGGCACCCGCCTTCGCGACGGCGTTCACCGCGGCGACGATGCGCTCGAGGTCGTCCTGGCTGAGCGACGGGTGCACCGGCAGCGAGGCGACCTCGCGCGCGGCGCGCTCCGTCTCCGGGAGGTCGAGGCCGGGCGCGAAGTGCGTCAGCGACGGGAGGCGGTGGTTCGGGATCGGGTAGTACACGCCGGCGCCGACGTTGTACTCGTTCTTCAGGGCGGCGACGAAGCCGTCCCGATCCTCGGGGACGCGGATGGTGTACTGGTGGTACACGTGCACGGCGCCGTCGGCGACCGGCGGGACGACGACGCCCTGCAGGTTCGCGTCGAGGAAGGCGGCGTTCTGCTGACGGGTCTTCGTCCAGCTGTCCACCTTGGTCAGCTGCACACGACCGATCGCGGCGTGGATGTCGGTCATGCGGGCGTTGAAGCCCACGATCTCGTTCTCGTACTGCCGCTCCATGCCCTGGTTGCGCAGCAGCTTGACCTGACGGGCGATCTCGTCGGTCGCCGTGGTCACCATGCCACCCTCGCCGCTGGTCATGTTCTTCGTCGGGTAGAGGCTGAACATGGCGAACTCGCCGAACGAGCCGACGGGGCGGCCGTCCAGCGACGCACCGTGCGCCTGCGCCGCGTCCTCGTACAGGGCGATACCGCGCTCGGCGGCCAGCGCCTCGAGCTCGCGCATCCGGGCCGGGTGCCCGTAGAGGTGCACGGGGAGGATGCCCTTGGTCTTCGGCGTGATCGCGGCGGCGACCGCCTCGGGGTCCAGGGAGAAGGTGTCCGGCTCGATGTCGACGAAGACCGGGGTGCCCCCGGTGAGCGCCACCGAGTTGCCGGTCGCGGCGAAGGTGAAGGACGGCACGATGACCTCGTCGCCAGGGCCGACTCCAGCGGCGAGCAGACCGAGGTGCAGACCCGCGGTACCGGAGTTGACCGCCACGGACGGGCGACCGGGCACGAAGTGCGCGGAGAACTCCTCCTCGAAGGCGGCGACCTCGGGTCCCTGCGCGACCATGCCGCTGCGCAGGACGCGGTCGACTGCTTCGCGCTCTTCGTCGCCGATGAGGGGCTTGGCGGGGGGAATGAACTCGCTCACACGGTCTCCTTGGTCAGTGTTCCGTCGGTCTCGATGAAGCGCGCCCCTGTCGCGGGGCACACCCAGGTGTTCTCGTCGTCGCCGCGGGTGAGCGGGACGCCCGCCTCGCCGACCCAGCCGATGCGCCGGGCGGGGACGCCGGCGACGAGGGCGTGCGCCGGGACGTCCTTGACAACCACGGCGCCGGCCGCGACCGTCGCCCAGGCACCGATCGTCACCGGGGCGACGCAGGTCGCGCGGGCACCGATCGACGCGCCGCGCTCGATCGTGACCCCGACCGGCTCCCAGTCGTGGGCGCTCTTGAGGCTCCCGTCGGCGTTGATCGCGCGGGGGTATGTGTCGTTGGTGAGCACGACGGCGGGCCCGATGAAGACGCCGTCGCCGAGTTTGGCGGGCTCGTAGACCAGGGCGTAGTTCTGCACCTTGCAGTTGTCGCCCATCTCCACACCGGTACCGATGTACGCGCCGCGCCCGACGATGCAGTTCTCGCCGAGGCGGGCCTGCTCGCGCACCTGGGCGAGGTGCCAGATGGAGGATCCGTCGCCGATGACGGCGTCGGCGGACACATCGGCGGAATCGACGATCCGCACGCGGGAGGTTTCAGTCACGGGGCTCCTTGCACGCTGCGCGATGAGGCAGCACTGACGAGATTCTACTTGGCGTTGCTCCGCGAACCTCGACGCGCGCCGCGAACCGCGCATCGACGCACTCATGCACGGCGAGGGAATCGACACCTGACACAATAGAGCCATGTCCTCGAGCGTCCCCGCGCCCTCCCCCGCCGATCCCCGCGCGTGGGTCGTCATCCCGCTCTACAACGAAGCAAGCGTCATCGGCGACGTGATCGAGGGCCTGAAGCCGCACTTCGAGAACGTCGTCTGCGTCGACGACGGCTCGACCGACGGCTCGGCAGCGGTAGCGTTGGCCGCGGGCGCCATTCTGGTGCAGCACCCGGTGAACCTGGGACAGGGGGCGGCGCTCCAGACAGGCATCGACTTTGCGCTCGCGCACCCCGGATGCGACTACATCGTCACGTTCGACGCCGATGGTCAGCACCGCGTGGAAGACGCGCTCGGTATGCTCCGACTGGCCAGAGACGAAGACGTCGCGATCGTCTTCGGATCGCGCTTCCTCGACGACCGCACCAACCCGGGGTGGATCAAGAGGGTCATCCTCAAGACCGCGGTGTGGGTCACCAACCTGACCACGAACCTCAAGCTCACCGACGCGCACAACGGCTTGCGCGTGATCCGCCGCGATGCGGCAGCCAGCATCGCGCTCCAGCAGGACCGCATGGCACACGCCACCGAGATCGTGCTCGAACTCGGTCGGACGGGCTTGCCCTGGAAGGAGTATCCGGTGGAACTCCTCTACACCGACTACTCCAAGGCGAAGGGCCAGAGCGTGCTGAACTCCGTGAATATCCTCGTCGACCTGGTGGTGCGCTGAACATGTGGATCCAGTTCTTGCTCATCGCGGCGATCATCGTCCTCGCCGTCTTCATGATGCGTCGAACCGGGGCAGACAGTCACCTGGCCATCCGACGCCTCCTCATGGGGCTGTTCGTGGTGGTCGCCGTGCTGTCGGTGCTGTTCCCCCAGTGGCTGAGCTTCGTCGCCGGTCTCGTCGGCGTCGGACGCGGCACGGATCTCGTGCTCTACGGCCTCATCGTGATGTTCCTGGCCTTCGTCTATTCCCAGTACCGACGCAACATCGCGCTACAGCGACAGCTCACGCTCCTCGCCCGCAAGATCGCGCTGCTCGAGGCGGAGGAACACGAGAAGGATGCTAGTCGCAACCCGTGATCTCGTAGAGGACGGCATCGCCGACCCGATCCACCTCGGTGAGGATCGGCGACTCGTCGAGATCGTGCAGACCGTCGTAGGTCGTGTAGTGGTTCTGGAAGAGCACCGTGTCGCCGAAGTCCACGGCGTGTGTGACTCCGAGGTCTTCGATCGCTTCGCACGCCGCAGCGTCACCGGTGACGAGGGAGCGGGCCAGGACCGCGGACTCTGGCCCGTACCGGCCGGTGACATGCGGGAAGACGACATCGTGCCCGGTGTACGCGTAGAGGAGGCCGGCCCCCGTGAGGGGATCGCCGACCACAAGGCTGTTCGGCCCCAGTTCGCGCTCGGCTCGCTCGAACAGGGCCGCTTCGTCAGGCGAGAGCCCCTGGGACTGCTCATCGAAGCGGTAGCTCACGTCACGCAGGTAGCGGAGATCGTTACGCACGGCGAGGAGGTGGCTGCCTGCGGCGAGCGCAAGCAGCGCGATCACCGCGACGAGAACCCCTCTACGGCGCCTCCTGTGCAGCTGCGCGATCCAATCCCCCACGACGGAGATGCCGACCGCGGCGAGCGGCAGACCCCACACGGCGAGCAGCGCAGCGACCCGCGTCGTGTCGTCGTACCAGACGCCCACGAAGAAGCTGCGAAGCGCCAAGACCGGCAGCCACGCCGCCGCGAGGTAGAGGGCGATGCTGACGGCGTACGAGCCCAGCACCCACCAGACACGTCGCCGTGCGAGGTACCAGATACCTATGGCGACGAGCGGGCCGAGGAGCAGTCCGGTGCTCCGCCCGACGGGGCTGAGGAAAGCGACCTCACCCACGGACTGCGCGATGGTCTGCGTCGGAAGCCACTCGTGGGTTGTGACGTTGGCTGCGCCCCAGACCACCAGCAATCCCGCCAGGGCCAGCCCGATGAGGGCGATCACGACGACACGAGCGGTCGCGGTGCTGCGACGCACTACACCCCAGGCGCGCCACACCGCGAACGGCACGAGCAGAGCGACCCCGCCGAGGAGCGCGGACGGATGCCCGAGCGCGGTGCCCCCGGCGACCGCCAGCGCCACCAGAACCCGCAGGGTGCGGCGTTGCCATGAGAGGCCCGGGGCACAGGCGAGGAGGACACTGGCGAGCACGAGGGGGATCAGCACCGTGCCGATCAGGTTGGGGTAGAGGACGCCCCAGTTCAGGAATCCGAGAGGAAAGACGCTGAAGCCCCATCCCAGCACCGGGGCGAAAGCGGCGGCCAGGGGTCGATCCGGGAAGACCACGGTCGTCAGCGCTGCCAGCGCGACCGGCCAGATCAGTGCTATCACTGCGATCGTCGCCACGTTCGTCGCGGCCACCACTCCGCCGGAGAGGGGCACGAGAAGACTCACGAGCGCGTGCCACAGCGTCGGGTAGAAGCTGGTCGTCTGTCCGGGCGTCACCATGGTCATGTGGAGCGGTGACGCATCCCCCGCGTCGAGGATGAACTCCACGGCATTGAGATGGAAGAGCCCGTCGTACAGCTGAGACGGGTTGCCAGGATCGCGCATTCCCAGCACGAGGAGCGCCACCCACCCGAGGAACGCGACAGCGAGCCCCGCCCATACCCATGGCTTGCGCGAGGTGGTGTTCGCGGCCTCGGGAGTCGGGCGGCGGTCGCTCAGACGGAGAGCGCCCGCGATGACGGACACCACGACGGCCACTCCGACGACAGGGAGCACCCCCCATCGCAGCCCAACGACCGGCGCAAGCACGGACGCTGCGGCGATGATGCCGAGGGAACTCCCGACCGCGGCGGCCAGCCGTACGACGCCGGGGACGCCGCGGAGGCACAGCGCTGTGGGAAGACCGGGGACGACCAGATATGCCAGCGCGAGCAGCAGCGCGGGCGCCTGCTCACCCCAGCCGGTCACTTGTCCACCAGCGCGATCGCGCCCTCGACCTCACCGTCGTAGACGACGGAACCCTTGTTGATCACGACCCCCCGGGTGCACAGCTCCCGGACCATCTCCATGTCGTGGCTGACGACGACGAGGGTCTTCCCTTCTTCGATGAGCTCCTCGAACTTGATCCGGCACTTCTCTCGGAAGGGTGCGTCGCCCACGGAGAGGATCTCGTCCACGAGGAGCACATCGAGTTCGACATGGATGGCCACAGAGAACGCGAGCCGCATGAACATGCCAGAGGAGTAGTGCTTGACCTCTTGGTCGATGAACTGCTCGATCTCACTGAACGCCACGATCTCGTCGTAGCGCTCCTCGATCTCGTGCTTCTTCATACCGAGGATGGCGGCGTTGAGGAAGACGTTCTCTCGTCCCGAGAGCTCCGGGTGGAACCCGGCTCCGACCTCGATGAGCCCGGCGACCCGCCCCCGTGTCAAGACCTCGCCCTCGTCGGGCTCCATGACGCCGGAGATCAGCTTGAGGAGCGTCGACTTGCCGGAGCCGTTCAGTCCGAGGATCGCGACCGATTCGCCCTCTCCGATCACGAGATCGACGCCCCTGAGCGCTTCGAACTGGCTGGTCAGCTTGCGGCGCTTGATCCAGGACACGACGGTGTCCTTCAGCGAGAACGCATGGTTGAGCGTGAAGCGCTTCTTGACATCATCGATGATGATGCTCGGGCGGAGCATGGTGGGGGCACTCATAGATCCTGCGCGAACCTTCCCTCGAGGCGACGGAACACGAGCTGCCCGAGCAGAAGCGTCCCTATGGCGATGAGCAGTGTCCACAGCGTGTTCCACGCCAGGTCCGGCGGGATCGGATCCATGGCGGAGTGCGCCGTCGCAGGCCGCCAGAAGGCGTAGTGGAAGAGTTCCACGGCCTGCGTGATCGGGTTCAACAGATAGACCTCCAGCAGCCACTGCGGCCACCC
>JGI25154J39366_1000998_pt1 | contig 11417 bp, 10 predicted proteins | sample AraplaL_Col_mTSA_FD_39366 | JGI IMG/M metagenome (IMG submission 39366) | reverse complement strand
TCCGAGATCGAGGTGCTGTTCGAACTGGCCAAACCGGTGGCTGTGGCACGCCAGGCGCCGCCGCGCACCGGGCGGCCAGTGCCGGTCGGGCTGGAGTTGCAGATCGTGCGGCTGCTGGTGGCGCATCCGCCGCTGGCGCTGGACATCGACGCCTCCGCGTTGGCGGCGTTCAACTATTTCGGCGCCGAGCCGGCCGAACGGCTGGCGCAGCTGGTGGCGTCGGCCCAGGCGCTGGGCCCGAACGGCAGTTTCGCCGCCTTCGCCCAGCACCTGAAGTCGCAGGGCGACGAGTACGACGGCATCATCGGCGAGATCGTCAAGGAGCCGGAATCAGACTACGACGCGGTGCGCCTGTTCCTGCGCGGCGCGATCCGCCAAGTGAAAAACGACGCATTGAAGCAGGAGTTGAGTCAGTTGTTCGCGGCCGGCCTGTCGTCCGACGAGATCGGCGTCCGCTACCGGGAGTTGACCGCGCAGCAGGATCAATTGCTGCGCGAAGCCCAGGCGGAGTTGGCGAACAGGTAATGTTGCAAGTCGTTTTGTATAGTAATGTTTCTGTCATGCTTGCAGGGTTTGAAGTGGGGTTCTGCCCTCTGGAAAATGAAAAGTGACGTGCTATAATAAAACGCTAAGTGTTGTATGTTTTGGCATCGTTTTTCAGTTCAGAGTGTGTTTGTTTTCAGTCAGTTAGGCTCTTGATCGACATGGGAAGACGGGTGTCGGCGGCCAGGGCCAGCTTGGGTTGATCCAACCCGGTCATGGTTTCTCGCCCCCACGCGCGTGTCCGATGCAGTAGAATTTCCGCCAAGAGAGGGTGGAATTCTGTTGAGGTCGATCGGCCCGACCAGGTGTAAGTAAGTCGTAGTATTGTCGGACTTGTGCAGTCGGCATGTTCGAAGACGTAGGCCCGTGAGGGCCGCAAGAAACTTTATCCTAAATAAGCAAGTCGTTGTGTAATCGAAAGCGCCTGTGCCAATCAAGAAACCTGAATCCAAAGCGGCTGCAAAGCCGAGCAAAGTGACCGCAAAATCCGCTAAAACGGCGGATAAGTCGGAAACGCGTGTCGCCAGCAATCCGCCGGCGGTCAGCCAGACCACCGACGCGGCCACGCTTGCTGCCATCGATACTTCGGGCTACGTGCTGCCATCGGTCAAAGTGCCGGGCCGGCGCGGCCGCAAGCCGAAGGAATTCCAGCCTGAAAACGACGAAGTCGCCGCGCTGAACGCGGTCGAGCGCGCCGAACTGAAGGCGGTCGACAAGGCCAAGGCCAAGGACCGCAAGGCCAAGGAAAAGGCGCTGCTGAAGGACGCTTTCTCGTCGGATACGGAAGCCACCGAGGAAGAACTCGAACGCCGCCGTCAGAAACTCAAGACCCTGATCAAGTTCGGCAAGGAACGTGGCTTCCTCACGTACGCCGAGATCAACGACCACTTGCCGGAAAATATCGTCGATCCTGAAGCGATCGAAGGCATTATCGGCACCTTCAACGACATGGGCATCGCCGTCTACGAGCACGCGCCGGACGCCGAGACCCTGCTGCTGTCGGACAACGTCGCCACCGTCACCAGCGACGACGAAGCCGAAGCTGCCGCCGAAGCGGCGCTGTCGACCGTCGACTCCGATTTCGGCCGCACCACCGACCCGGTGCGCATGTATATGCGCGAGATGGGCTCGGTCGAACTGCTGACCCGCGAAGGCGAAATCGAGATCGCCAAGCGTATCGAAGACGGCCTGAAGGACATGATCCAGGCCATTTCCGCCTGCCCGGTGACGATCGCCGAGATCATCGCCGCCTCCGACCGCATCCGCGCCGATGAAATCAAGATCGACGAAATCGTCGACGGCCTGGTCGACGAGAACGAGGAAGTGGCCGCGCCGGTAGCGCCGCCAGTCGCGGCCGAAGAGGACGAGGAAGAAGAGGAAGAGGAAGAAGAGGAAGAAGAGGAAGAGGAAGAAGCGAGCGCCTCGGGCGCCGCCGGTTTCTCGGCCGAACAGCTGGAAGCGTTGAAAAACGCCGCGCTGGAAAAATTCGACGTCATCTCCCTGCAATTCGACAAGATGCGCCGCGCCTTCGAGAAGGAGGGCTACAACTCCAAGGCTTACGTCAAAGCGCAGGAAGCGATCTCGTACGAGCTGCTGGGCATCCGCTTCACCGCCAAGGTGGTCGAGAAGCTGTGCGACACCCTGCGCGGCCAGGTCGACGAAGTGCGCCACATCGAGAAGCAGATCCTCGACGTGGCCGTGAACAAGTGCGGCATGCCGCGCGCCCACTTCATCAAAGTCTTCCCGGGCAACGAAACTAACCTGGAATGGGTGGACGGCGAAGTGGCCGCAGGTCACGCGTACAGCGCCATCCTGGGCCGCAACATTCCGACCATCAAGGAACTGCAGCAGCGCCTGATCGACCTGCAAGCGCGCGTGGTGCTGCCGCTGCCGGACCTGCGCAACATCAACCGCCAGATGGCGGCCGGCGAAATGAAGGCGCGCAAGGCCAAGCGCGAGATGACCGAGGCCAACTTGCGCTTGGTGATCTCGATCGCCAAGAAATACACCAACCGTGGTTTGCAATTCCTCGACCTGATCCAGGAAGGCAACATCGGCCTGATGAAGGCTGTGGACAAGTTCGAATACCGCCGCGGCTACAAGTTCTCGACGTATGCGACGTGGTGGATCCGCCAGGCCATCACCCGTTCGATCGCCGACCAGGCACGCACCATCCGTATTCCGGTGCACATGATCGAAACCATCAACAAGATGAACCGGATTTCCCGCCAGATTCTGCAGGAAACCGGCGCCGAGCCGGACCCGGCGACGCTGGCCATCAAGATGGAGATGCCCGAGGACAAGATCCGCAAGATCATGAAGATCGCCAAGGAACCGATTTCGATGGAGACGCCGATCGGCGACGACGACGATTCGCACCTGGGCGACTTCATCGAGGACAACAACACGCTGGCGCCATCGGATGCCGCGTTGCACGCCTCGATGCGCGGCGTGGTCAAGGATGTGCTGGACTCGCTGACCCCGCGCGAAGCCAAGGTGCTGCGCATGCGTTTCGGTATCGAAATGTCGACCGACCACACCTTGGAAGAGGTGGGCAAGCAGTTCGACGTGACGCGCGAGCGTATCCGCCAGATCGAAGCCAAGGCACTGCGCAAGCTGCGCCACCCATCGCGTTCGGACAAGCTGAAAAGCTTCTTGGAAGGCAACTAAGACTTGACTAGTGGCCGCGCTAGCCCTTATCCTCGCGAGTTCGTTTTAAAAACGACAGCGTGTAGGAGGGGCCGGCAAGGCTCCCAGCGCAAAGCAAGACCTCTGGGCCTCTAGCTCATGCTTGGTTAGAGCAGCGGACTCATAATCCGTTGGTGCCGTGTTCGACTCACGGGAGGCCCACCAAATTATTTTTTAAAAACAAGGGGTTACGCCGGCGCGTAACCCATTTTTTTTGACGAAATTTTGCAATTGTCCACATTCTGTCCATAAAAATATTGTTGGCGCTTCGGATATCTGGATTTGATTTAGCTGGATGTGATATTTGAAGAGGTTTCCTCCATTCAATCGACCTATAATGTCCTTTTGGAAAGAGAAGATGGATGACTATGTTACAGGACGTGTCGATCTGGCTTTATGACATCAAGAAGTGCGGCTACTACTCATACAGGGGAGCTGAGGGGCGGGCGCCGCTATTCGGAGGAACTGCACAGACATTTGCGGCGCTTTTACAGTGGGTTGACGGTAAGCTACTTGGGCAGACGGCTACTTATGGTGCTAACGAAGGGGATGAAGTTGCCCAAGCATATCTTTTGGACATCCATCATGGCGCCCACGGTGACTACTTAGTCGGAATTTGGAATAGACTTCCCGGAAACAAACACCATGTGTCTTCTGTCGGGATTGGGGATGTAGTTGGTGCGGCTTCTGCCGAGGTCACGGCGATTGATCGAGATCGAATTCCAGGATTCGCTACCTATTTCTGGGTCATGCCGGCGCAGAATCGAGTGGCTTCCATTGGGCTAAAGCATCTGAGTCACGGACTAATTAATTTTGGCAACTATTTCGGTGGTTTTCTAAAATTTATTAATCCTGATCACGTAGTGCCGGGTGATCCTGGACCAAACGACGAGTTAGTTGTTGATGGTTATCGCAGCGATCCTACGGCTGAGCCTCATCCTGCTGGTGTGCGTCCGACGTTTAACGTTAAATCGATTTCCAGGGGAGGCGACATTGATTTTCTGCAGCAAAACGTTGCATTGATTTCGAAGGTCACTTGCAAGACGGTGATTTCCACGATGGAGCCGGGGCAGCGCACATGGTTACAGTCGATGCTTGATATTTCAAGGATAGCCAAAGCTCCACCGCCAAATGTTGTTGATGCGCCAATCAGAGTGGAGTTTCCAATTTCTCTCACAGTAGAAGAACTCAACGGAAGCATTGCGGCTTGGGAAGAGGATATCAGCGACTCCGGTGAAAACGACTTGGGATTCAGGTTGAGCGATGGCCGGCAAAAATGGCTTCGGAAATCACACGCGCGCCAATCTCAACGTCTTGACGTAGAATGGGTGGACGATGAGTTGATCAATCTCGCAGCACTGTTGCAGCAATTGCAGGTTCATCGGCTAAGTGTGCTCGCTTTGGGGTAGGCATGATCTGGTTCCACATCTTATTTGGCGCATTGTCCGGGTACCTCGGTTATCACTTTGGTACCGACATAACGCTAAGCGATCAGTGGCCTTATTTTGAGGCCCTTCGAACCACTACGTCTATCGTATTTGGCGTAATGGGTGCGCTACTAGCTGTTGTTTTTCCTGAGGTATTGAAACAAGGTCTTCGGGGGACAGGTTCCGTTTCTGGCGAAAGCAACCTTGGTCGCATCCTGCTGCCATGCGCGAATTCTGCAATTCTCTTGATCGTCCTCGTGGTGTTGGCACCTGTTTTTGCATGGATCAAGGCCACTTCAGAAGCCAACCATATGGCTGATATTCAACAGATTTTCTTTTGCTTGTTCTGCATGCTTACCTATTGGCAAATCACCATTCTTCAGATGGTCCTTTTCCCGTTGGATATCTTGATGTCTACTACCATGGTAGCGGCTGCTCGTGCGCGGCTGCGACGAGCAATTCATTCTAACGGCCGCGGATAAATTAGCTATAAGCTTGATGAATTGCAAGTGTTGGCTAAGTCCACAGAGTCTGCACAGGTTTCCTTTTTATTGCGTCTCCAGCCGGATAGTGAATTTAGCGTTTGCGCTTCATTGAGGTGGTCCGGCGCCAAGTGAGCGTAACGCATGCTCATCGCCAATGAGCTATGGCTTAGAATCTTTTGTAAAATCAGAAATGTTTCCATCATTGATCATGAAGTGGCTGGCGAAGGTGTGTGTCGCCTGACCAGCACGGAGTTCAACAGTAAACAAAATATACTGACAATGAGTTGATAAATGTCGTTGACAGACTCCCCAAGGCATGCAAATCTGTTGTTATTATAAAAATAACTACCGGTTGATATCCATGTCCTAACAACTAGGGGATTACTGTGAAATCACGTCAAATTTTTATTGCATGTTCTTTCTTATTTTCAGCGGCAGTAATTAGCGCTGGCGCGGTCGCGCAAACGAAAACTAAAAAAGTACTTGCCCGGCCCTCGACCACTGCGGCGCAGCCCCAAGATTCCACCTCCTGTCCCGTCATCAGCCCATCATGTGAGGTTCCAAATCCGGTCCTATCGGTGGGCCTCGGTGGCAGCACTGTGCCCGATGATCGGACCCAGGCGTCAGTCACGGCGGTGCTCCCGATGCTAGATATCCTCAGCTGTGGGCAAGATTTGACCTACTTGCCCCTACCTGAGCTCTATGTTTCCAACTATACCGAAACCACGCTCAAGAAAGGAAAAGCGGAAATGGTGTCTACAACTTGGGATCTGGAAGACACGAAAGAAAAGAAAAAGCTACTCCGCACGCTACTGCCAAACATCGCCAGTGAAATCGTCGTGGAGGACACGGATGACGAAGGCAATGTGAAAGGTATCTTTGGTTTTAGCCGAACGGTGGTCAACAAGCATGTGACCATTGACCTGATTAAATATAGGACTGAGCCGATCTTGGACAGCGAGAGCCAGCGTTTGCTATTTTACGCGACGGTAGGGGCCGGCTTGCGCTTGAAAATCACAGTTCATACAAACGACGCCTCACTTGATGTCGGCAATCTGCTCAACTTAGCTATCGGGGTAAAGAGCGGTGCCGTTAGCGGGCAAATATCCTCCCACGTCATCGGAATGGATTCGAATGACTTGAACGCCGCGATGCCCTTTACCTACGACCTTTCTGAGGCATCCGTACAGAAAATGATCGAGGCTCTGGCTATCGTCAGGGCCAAATTCAATGATGACAACACATCCATTAGACCGCACCTGCTTGCTAAAGTCACATGTCAAGACAAAAAAAAGAAGTCGGAATCGGTAGCGGTTAAATGATTAGGACGTGTGTCTAGTTTATCAACCTTTGAGTGTACTGGCGTCGCCGATGCCGTTTTTTGAATGCATCGGCCAACTCTGCTTAGCAGCTTGCTCCAGCAATGCTTTGTCCAGTTCGTAAGTTAAATCCAAAGTGGCACGTGTATCCATCTTTATCAAGGGTGCAAGATACGTTTCCTTTGTTGCGCTCGCGGTAGCCCGGACTTGAGCTGCAGCTATTTTTGTCGTCAGGGTACATCGAGTCGAACATGTCCTTAGCTATCGCGCCAGTAACCATGAATGATGCTTTCCGATCCGTTTTTGTCGGCGGTTGTTCCTCGCCTAAATCGTTCGAGTAGATGAGGTAGGATCCTTTGAACGACTTGTATTGCCACCAGTCAGGCTTCTCGACTGCGTAAGCCATTGAGAGGCCTGTGATTGTGCAGAGGCTGAATATCAGGAATCGTGGCATGTTGTCCTCACAGTGCTACGTGAAAATGATGAGCGTGGTCTTTGAATGATTTCACGAACGGAATCTCCTTGTCATTGAACAATATTTGGCGCACGCCAGGATATGCTTGGATGAGGGCGATCAGCTTTGCTGTTCCGTTGCGATCATATTCTTCTTGATACCAATATACTTGGCTTTGACTACCGTCTTTTCGCAGGGGGCGGATATCCAGCTCTAGTCCGGTTATGTGGGTTCGGTGCTTAGGATAGGGAACTCCCCCGGCAAGGCTGATATTTCCAACACCAAATTTTCGTTTGTCGATCGCAGCCCACTCACGCTCGATAAAAAAGATAAAGGACAACATTGACGGGTGGGCGTACTGTCCACGTCCACCTGGCGGCGTTCCGTAAACGTAGTAGCCTGCTTCCTCCGGCGCTTGAGGAAGCATGAAGTAACCACGTGAATCTTTAGGTTGGACTTCTGACATGGCCGATTCCCCTCATGCGATACGATTGACTGATAGATCCCACCCTCCAGCCGTGTTACCGCCGGCGCCGCCGCCGATTTTTTGTTGTGTGTATTTCCAAAGCACTTTTGAAAATTTGAGTCCGATGGAATCGTGCAAAACGTCCCCCTCGTGCACGACTTGGTTCATGCTTCCGATAAGTACATTTTCGAGTTGAACCTCGTAGTACTTCACGCGTTCGCCCTGTCCGTCGGCGCGCATAAATTCCAACTTTGCCTTTGGTATCGTCCGCCCCGCCGAACAGTTTTGCATCAAGAGGGGAGAGGATATGTCAGCGAGCTTTGAGATCGAAAGGCTGGTGTGTTCGCAGCGTTCGGCGGTGTGCCCTCCGGCCGTCGATGCAGTTGCGCTCTTTGGTTGCATTACGCCCCATTGGGCGGTCGTTACCTCGATCCAGCCTTGGTGGGCAGAGTCGGCCGATTCTCCTTTGATTCCGTCGATGTGCAGATAGACGTCGATAGCCATGATTTCTCCAGTTGTAGTTAAGGGAAGACCTGGAGCATTGTTGCTCTGTCCGTTTAACAAGCAATTGGGAAGCATCAAGCAAGGAGCAGTAAATGGTGCCCCGTCTCTCCGACGTTGCGCCCCCGAGCTGTCATAGATTTGAAATGCTGCCGAGTTGCGGCTGTTCTTTAGCGCGCTAAAGTTTGCTTGATCAATGCATTGGCATCGCCGGCCAGGGCGTTGATCAGCGCGCGTACCGCCGCCGACTGGTGCCGGTGCGGCGCGTACACCAAGGAGAATGGCCGCGTCCGGCCGCTCAGTTCAGGGAGCAGTTCGACCAGCCGTCCGCTGGCCAGGCGTTCGCGCGCGATGAAGTCGTAGGTCTGGCAGATGCCGATTCCCTGCTCGGCCATCGACACCGTGCCCAGCACGTCGTCCGACACCTCCAGCACCGACCTGGGCTGCCATTCGACATCCTCTCCGTTGACACGAAACGACCAGGCGCCCAGCTTGCCCGTGCGCGGCAGCACGAAAGGCAGGCAGACATGCTGCGCCAATTCCTCAAGATTCCGCGGAACACCCGCACGCTTCAGGTAATCCGGAGCGGCGACCAGCCGTAGCCTGGCGTCTTCCAGCTTGCGCGCGACCAGGCCGCTGTCGGGCAGGTGGCCAAGGCGGATCGCCATGTCGAAACCCTCCGCGACCAGGTCGACGTTGCGATTGGTGATGTTGAGCTCAAGCCGTACCTCGGGGTTTTGCGCCAGAAACGGCTTGAGCAAGGCCGGCAGGCGGAAATGGCCGAACGTCGTCGGCGCGCTGATGCGCACCCGTCCGCTCAGCGCCGCACTTTGCGATTGCGCTTCCTGCTCCGCCTCCCGCAGCAGGCCGAAGGCGCCGCGCGCCTGTTCCAGGTAGCGCTGTCCTGCATCCGTCAGCCCGATACGGCGCGTCGTCCGACGCATCAGTTGCTGGCCGAGCCGCGCTTCCAGCCGTCCTATCGCGCGGCTGAGGACGGACGCGGTGGTCGATAGCGCGGCCGCCGCCGACGTGAACGAGCCGTGCTCCATCACTGCCAAGAACACTTCGACGTCTCCCAGGTAATCAAAATTCCGGCTCATTTGGTCCTCTCGCGAACTAATCATTTTCAACTTGGCTAGTTTATCTCCTGTTGAGAGGCAAATATAGTGTTCACACCAACCATTTCACACGGACGACACCATGACTACCTACCGCATATTCAAACGCACCGTCAGCGCCATGCTGATGACCGCCGCATTGGCACAGACCGCCTGGAGCGCGGACGGCGCGCAGCTCGAACGCTGGCGCAGCTACAGCGGCGTGACGTGGGGCGCCGATGCCGCCGCGCAGCAGCCGTTCCGCAACTCGGTGAACGCCCCCATCGCCGGCATCCATTTCGACGCCAGCAGACGCGCGTTCGTCAGCACGCCGCGTCTGATTGCCGCCGACTCGCCCGCCACGCTGAGCATCCTCGACACGACCTCCGACGGCGGCCCGGCTCGCCTCACGGCCTTCCCGTCGGAGGAGGGCAACTCGGTCGCGGCGTCGCCCGAGACCAGCCTGCGCAACGTCCTGGGCTTTCATATCGACCGCCGCAACGGCTGGCTGTGGGCGCTCGACATGGGCTTTGTTGCCGGCGAGGCTGAGGCGCCGGCCGGCGGTCAAAAGATCGTGATCTATGAGTTGGGCAGCGGACGCGTTGTGAAACGCATCGCTCTCGATGGCGTGGCCGACCGCAAGGGCAGCTTCCTCAACGACATCGCTGTCGACGAGGCGCGCAAGATCGCCTACATCTCCGACAGCGGCCTGCGCAGTGCGCCGGGCAATCTGGCGGGGATCATCGTGGCCGACTTCGTCACCGGCGCCAGCCGCCGCGTGCTGCACCGCCATCCGTCGGTCCTGCCGGAGCCGGGCGTGAAGGTGATGTCGCACGGCCAGGCGGTGTGGCCCGGCAATCCGCTGACGCTGGGCATCAATGGCATCGCCCTGTCGCCGGACGCGCGCACCTTATACTGGACCGTTACCACAGGCACGCACGCGTTTTCGATTGACACCAATGTGCTGCGCGCCGCAGCCGCGAGCGCACAGAAGGTGGCGGCTGCCGTGAAGACGATAGGCGATGTGGGCGGCAACACCGATGGCATCGTCACCGATGACGCAGGCAATCTCTACATCACCGATGTCACCCGCAACGGCATTGTGCGCTTCGATCCGGCCAGGAAGGTAATGGCCGTGCTGGCGACCGACGACGGCATCTCGTGGCCCGACACCCCGGCCATCACGCCGGACGGCTACCTTGTGGTCACAGCGAGCCAGCTCAACAATCATTTCGCCGGCGCGGTGAAGGCCGGCAGCGAGCGCTACGAGTTGTGGCGCATGCGGCTGGCGCGCGACAAACATTGAGCGGCGCCGGCCATCACCAGTTGCGTGCCGCGTCGATCAACTGCTGGCGGCAGACGTTGACGCGGCCAGCGGCGTTGCCTCCTTTGGCGCTGGCGATATACAGCGCGAACGGCGGCGCACGCTTTGGCAGCGGTAGCGCGATCAGTTGTCCGGCTTGCAGCAGCGGCCGGCACAGGCATTCGGGTACGACCGCCAAGCCGCCGCCGGTGGCAGCCGCCTCCAGCGCGGATTGGTAGTCCGGCACGACTGCGGACGGCAGCTCAGGACTGCCGCCGAACACCTCGCGCCAAAAACTCGCCAGCGGCGGTACCGGTCCCTGCAAATCGATCAGGGGCAAGCCTTTCGGCGCGGCCGACTTGGGCAGGCGATCGCGCCATCCCGGCGCGCAGACCATTTGCTGGCGCCCTTCATATAACGGTTCGTAGTCGATGCCCTTGTGCGGGATGCGCGCCAGCGTGACCGCCACATCAAGCTCGCGCGCGGCCAGCGCCGCCACCAGCGCCGGCGGCGGCATCGCGCGCAGGTCGAGCCGAATCGCGTAGCGCGACAGCGTGCTCAGCGCGGACAGCAGCAGCCGCGAGAAGCCGCTGGTCGCGCCGACGTGGATCACGCCGGCAAGGTCGTCGTGCTGGCCCGCGCCGCTGCCGACCAGCGCCTCGAGCGCGTCCAGGTGCGGCCCCGCCTGGCGTTCGAGTTCGATCGCGGCCGGCGTCGGCGCCAGGCCGCGTGGCAGGCGGGTGAACAGCTGCGACTGCAAACGCGCTTCCAGTATCTTGATGTGGCGCGATACGGCGGGCTGGGTCAGTTGCAGGGCAAGCGCGGCGCGCGAGATCGAGTTGTGCCGGTAGACGCTGAGGAAGCTGCGCAGATGAGGTAGGTAAGACATCTTTTATTTTATGATTAGACCAATAATCGATGATTTGATTTAAGCCTAGTTGCTTTGTAATCTGGCGTCAAGCAAACACTGGAGACCAGCCATGATCGAAGCAAACAGCACCGTTCCCACCTACGCCGACCTGCGCGGCAAGGTGGCTCTTGTCACCGGCGGCTCGCGCGGTATCGGCGCCGCCACCTGTCTGGCGCTGGCGCGCTGCGGCGTCCGGGTCGCCGTCAACGGCCGCGACCGCGACG
>JGI25154J39366_1000948_pt1 | contig 12012 bp, 16 predicted proteins | sample AraplaL_Col_mTSA_FD_39366 | JGI IMG/M metagenome (IMG submission 39366) | reverse complement strand
CAGGCGGGTGCGCAAGAGTCGATTGCTCGGGAGGAGTTGCGTACCGTGGATGTCGGCCGTGAAGGTCTGGAAGCCCAGGTGCGGGTGGCACAGGCAAAACTGCGTGCGGCTCAGATTGATCTTAATCACACGGTCATCCAGGCGCCGGAGGATGGCGTGCTCGGAGAAGTGGGCGTGCGGTTGGGCCAATTCGTGACCCACGGCACACAATTGATGTCGGTAGTGCCCGCTGATCACTGGATAGTCGCGAACTACAAGGAGGCGCAGACTAAGGCTATTGCGCCCGGCCAGATCGCGACGCTCAGGATTGATGCGTTAGGAGGGGCGACGCTAACGGGGCATGTCGAGCGGCTCTCACCAGCGACAGGCTCGGAATTCGCGGTGCTCAAGCCGGACAATGCAACGGGCAATTTCGTCAAGGTACCGCAGCGTATCGGGGTGCGCATATCTGTTGATCCGGACCAGCCTTTCGAGTCTTCGCTGCGCCCGGGCATGTCGGTTGAGGTCGATGTCGATACGCGTCATCGGTGAGGAGGCGGGTAGTGGGCCATCAGCATTCAGTTGCTGTTGAGAGCCCCCTGGAGCGTATGGGCAGGTAGCAAACGACTGTTAATCATTGGGTTCCAGGCCCGGCTTTCCCTTAGGGAACAGGTGCCCCGTAATCGGAGGGTGCTTTACTTTGCCACGACGTTGTCCCGTGTAAAAAATATGCGAGCGTGCCGAGGTTGAAAGCGTTTCAAGATTGGCTATTCGAGGAGGTTCATGCGGCTTAGGGCATGCACTCGAAATCGGCAATCACATCGGTAGCTCAGTTCAGCGTTCGGCGAACGCTGTCTTATGAGGTGTGACTAATTTATGATGCCAGGATGATAAATTTGGATGCAGCATCATGAGTACACGTTCAGACCTTTTGACCAGCGCCGAAGTTCTGCTGCGCACGAAAGGCTATGCGGCCTTCAGCTATGCCGACCTTGCGGACGACATCGGCATTAAAAAGGCGAGTATTCATCATCACTTCCCCACCAAGGAAGGCTTGGCAATTGCCATCGTCGAGAGCTACCTGTTCCGGTTTAAAAAGCAGCTGGACGCTATCAATGATGAACACGTCAGTGTTGTCGACCGGCTGAATGCCTTCGCCTTGATGTTCGCTCACAGCAGCCTGAACGGGATGCTTCCACTCTGTGGAGCCTTGGCCGCAGAGCTTATGGCCCTGCCTGAAAGCCTCAAAGAAATGACAAAGGAATTCTTTGAGATCCATCTCACTTGGCTCCAAGAAAATATTAAGCAGGGTCAAGATCGAGGAGAGCTTAAAGCCGAACTGGATGTAACCAGGGTTTCAAGGTTCATATTGAACACTTTAGAAGGTGCGAGCTTTGTTTCTTGGGCGATGAGCGATGATTACGAGAAATCTTCGGGATTTGATTTGATTTTATCTACCCTTCGTCACTAAAGACGTAGCAAGTACGTTTATAGACTCTACCGCTGCACTCTCTGCCCGGGGGCGTCTTTCATCGCTGTATCTTTGGTACATATTCCAATAGTCTCTCGACTTGATCGCCTGCCAAGAGCAGGCGGCCTTGAATTATTTGATTCGGGGTCGCGAGCCAATCTACGCTGTTTTAATTAGCGCAGACTAAAACCACCAGATAGATCACTCGGTATTATCTGGTGTGCGGTAGATTTGCATCCAATGACGGGGAGGTTTGCTTGTAGGCGGCGCTTTTTCCTGACCGCGAATTGTACAGTACCGCCCATGTTTAGCGGCGACCGCGCTCTTGGCTGCGTTCAAAGTGACCTCTTGAAACGAAGCTCCATCTCGTCCCAATACGTGGCCTGGGGCATAAACAGCGATAAACCTCCTTGATTTTATATCTATGCGGAGACGGTCTTGTGCCATCAATTCGTACAGTTACATAAAACAAACCTGATGCTTAGAGCTGTGAGATGACCTGTGCTGGCGTCACTCTCGGAGTGATTCTGTCGGTCACGACTCCCACTGTGTTGTCATCAATATTCCCAAATCCTCTATGCAGCCTAGCTTTTCGAAGCTATTGGTATCGTCATCTTCCTTGTAAGCCAACCTACTGCTTGGTAGGCTTGTTTCTCTTCCGGTCGAATCGTCCGGCTTATCTGAAGAGGAACGTCCAATGAGCAGCAATCTGAATGGTATCGATGTCGCCGCACTCCAGAATTTCGCCGAAGGCGTTGCTGGTGATGCGACTAAGCGCCACGCAAGCTTCAACGTTAAGACTGCTTGGAAGGGTCAGACCCGTTCTGTAGCCAAAGTCAGCCGTTACAGCTTGGCTGGTGAAACCTATTCCCGCGATTTTGAAATTGCAGCCGATGAGCCGAATGAATTGCTTGGCGAGAACACCGCGCCCAACCCTCAGGAGCTGCTGATGGCTGCTCTCAACGCCTGCATGTCGGTCGGCTATGCCGCCAATGCCGCGATGATGGGCATCAAGATTCACAGCCTGGAGATCGAGACTGACGGCACCCTCGACCTGCGCGGTTTCCTAGGCATCGACGAAAGCGTTAACCCAGGCTACGACGAGGTGAGTGTCGTCATTCGCCTGCAAACCGACGCCTCCCGTGAGCGTGTAGAGGAGCTGCACAACGTAGTGCTCAAGACTTCGGTCAACTACGCAAACTTCTCTAAAGCCATTCGCATGCTCCCTAAGCTCGAAGTCATCGAAGGCTAACCGTTCTGGCCATAGGTCAGCGCGGCACCTTGCCGCTGGCGACCTCTTACGAATCTAATACCGGAGTCTGTAATGAGCGATTTTTTGCAGGTAAAAAACTGTTGGTTGTTGGCGGCACGAGCGGCATGGGCCTGGAAACAGCGCGCCAGTTTTTAAAGGCAGGTGGCAGCGTGGTTCTCACCGGCAGCAAACAGGATAAAGCCGATGCTGTGCGCGCCGAGCTGAGTCAGTTGGGGACCGTATCAGTGATCGTTGCCAACCTCATGACCGAGGAAGGGATGAATCATGTACGCAACGAAATCAATGCCAACTACAGTGACATCGGCTTCATGGTGAACTCTGCAGGCATATTCATTCCGAAGCCTTTCATCGAGCACGATGAGGCTGACTACGACATGTACTTGGATCTGAACCGCGCCACATTCTTTATCACGCAGGCCGTGGTCAAGAATATGCTTGCTGCCAAGCGCGAAGGCTCCATTGTTAACGTCGGTTCGATTGGCGCGCAGGCCGCGCTGGCCGGCTCTCCAGCAACCGCTTATTCGATGGCCAAGGCGGGCCTGCACGCAGTCACCCGAAACCTGGCAATTGAATTGGCTCCCTCAGGTATCCGAGTCAATGCCGTTTCGCCAGGCATCGTTCACACCTCGATCTATGAAGGTTTCATGGATAAGGACGCGATCCCGGATGCGATGAAGTCGCTGAACGACTTCCACCCACTGGGTCGAGTCGGTGTTCCTGAAGACGTCGCCAACACCATCCTCTTCTTACTCTCCGATAAAACCTCCTGGGTGACTGGTGCTATCTGGGACGTCGATGCAGGGGTGATGGCGGTGCGTGCCTAAACACCGAGGCAAGCTCTGCGTGTAGCGCCTCTCATTGGGGCGCTCTGCAGCACGCCGCTCCGGTGACAAGGGTGCTGGTTGTAGGAGTTTCAAGTGTCCATCAAAAGCCGCGCTGCTGAGCTACGCGGAAACCGCTTACAGGCTTTTTCCCGACTTTTTGTGATCAGCGCGAATGAGGGGCTGCTGCCGTTATGCGGCGCCTTGGCGGCGCAAATCGCTGCGTTGCCTTTGTCGCTCCAAGGGCTCACAAGGGAATTCTTCAATTCGCAGCTCACTTGGCTCCAAAGCACCCTCAATGACGCCGTCCGGCAGCACAGCTGATCGCTGGGAACATCTGTTGAGCACTTCGCTTTCATGCTGCTGAGCATGTTGGAGGGAGCAAGCCTCATTGATTGGACATTGGGTCGCTCAGCCGACCCGTTGGCTGGCTTTAACCATTTGCTTGAAATGGCCGCAATGCAATCTTCACTTCTCCGTGCAGGAAAAAATATGCAAACCCCTTCGAAAAAATATGTAGTCGATATCTGGTCTGATTATGTGTGTCCCTGGTGCTGGATTGCCAAGCGTCGTTTTGAAAAAGCACTCGAAAACTTACCGCAGAAGGACGATGTACAGGTCAACATTCGGGCCTATCGACTGGCTGCAAATCACGCCCCTGAACCGATGATCGCGGCACTGAAACGTAAACTCGGCAACCCAGACTCCGCAGCGGCGATGATGAGTACGGTCAGTAAATATGGCCAGGCTGACGGGCTGGATTATCGCTTCGACACCATGATGTTTGGTGACACAGCGGATGCTCATATCCTGGTGAAAGCAGTTGAAGACACGACAGTGAAAAAGCGCCTTGTTGAGGCGCTGTACGAGCAAAGTACCAGTCACGGCAAGTCGCTTTTTGATCGCGTCAATTTGGAGGCGATTGCGAAGGAGGCAGGTGTGCCCGATGAATCAATTGAGTTGGCGCGGTCATCCGTGGAGCTGCGCGTTGAGATGGTAGAGGACGAGCATTTCGCAGCCCAACTGGGTTCCGGCGTGCCACTTTTTGTCTTCAACAACACGTTCTCGGTATCAGGCGCTCAGCCAGAAGCGGCCTTTCTTGAAGCGCTGGATCAAATGGTTGCTAAAGCGAGAGCCGAGGAGAGCTCATTGAGGGGCCAAGTCTGCGGCATCGATGGCTGCGAAATTTGATGGACAACGGAACGGGGGTACTCAGAAGGTGCCCCCTTTTCCTTAACACAACATGTGAGATCCCAATGAGCCGTATCGTTGAATTGAGCGCTCCCCAATTTGCCCGCTTCGTAGCCAAAGGAAGCAGTGTCGTAATGTTCTCAGCCTCTTGGTGCAAACCCTGTAAAGAAATGAAGCCAATCTTCATTGAGCTGGAGGAAAAGCTCCACTCTCTAGCAGTTTTTGGGAAGATCGATATCGCGGCGTCTCCGACAATCGCGCAGATGTACGGCATCCGCTCTGTGCCGTCGTTGGCGGTGTTTCATGAAGGCCGACTGTTGAAAGTCTTCGCTGGGTCTAAATCGGTCTCGGCCTTGAAAAAAGCAATCATCACTGAGCTGGAAGATGCTAGCTAACCAAGCATCCCTCCGCGACCTATAAGCCAAATCAGCTACCTGTCTCCCTATGCGCAAGGCTCACTTTTCCTGGGCCAGCATCACTTGGATGAGCGCGGTCTTCATTGAATATTTCCGTTAGTAAAGCGTTGGCTCGTTTGTAAGCGTCATACTTGAATTCGGTATCGTCCTGGGCCTGAGCGGCCATCTCCTCTAGCATCTCCAAACTCAGGCGGCGGAATCGATCCGCACGCTCACGAGCTTCGTAGCGTCCTATCCCGAGTTGCTCCAAAACCCCGGCGCCCGAGGGGCAATGCGCTTTCAAATGTTTCTCGCTCGACTTCTTCCACACCCATCTGACGTAGGGTAATGATGTGCCCCATAGCTATACCAGTACAGCGGGTGTTGCAGAGCGAGGAGATCCGCCTGTTCCACCGCTCTCTGCTCAGCTTGAACGTCGATATTGAAACCGGGGTAGAGGTCGTACAGCGAACGGATTGCGACAGCGGGATTGCTGGCTGCCAGATTGAGCATCAACATGTTGACGTTGGATTTGTCAGGGTAAGGATGGGCGTAAATGATCAGAATCACGGAGTAGTCCCCACAAACCTGGCGTTCTCCAAGAACGGAAAAGCTCCCTGTTCGTTGAGCATGGCCGCACTCAAATAACAGGAAGCTAATGATCTGAAGGTGAAGCCTTACTCGCCGGCTTGCAGCTTCAATACTTCTTGGGTGGTCACAGGTTTGCCACCAATACCCCAGTCTCCACTTTTTACCTCTTCGAAGATGACCCACGTGAGAGCGCGCATGTTTTCGCCTTCAACCGACACCATAGCGTCAGTCACTTTGCGAATCACCTCAGTTTTTTGCTCGTCGGAAAAAACGCCTTCAATCCCTTTGATAGTTACGAGTGGCATGGTGTTCTCCTAGATGTTTGTGAAGGAATATCAGGCTTTGGTCGCTGCGTATTCCGGATAGTCGGTGTAGCCCTTATCAATCGAACCGCTTACGCCGTAGTAGGTCGCGCGATCACCCTCGGCCAATGGCCAATTGTTCTGCATGCGCTCTACCAGATCAGGGTTGGCAATGTAGGCGGTGCCAAAGGCAATCAGATCTAACTCGCCTTTGGCCAACTCAGACTCTGCAATCTCTTTGGTGAAGCCGCCCGCAGCCATCAAGGTGCCCTTGTACGCTTCACGAAATGCAGCGCCGAAACCTGGTGGCGTTTGCGCGGCGAGGATGGTCGGTTGGTAGTTCAGGTGAACAAATGCCAGCTCTCTTTCGTTGAGGGCAGCCGCCATACTCATCCAGGTTTCTTCTTCGCCTTCGTACACACCGAAGTCATACAGTCGACCAAACGGAGAGAAGCGAACACCAATCTTCGATCCGCCGATTTCAGCAGCAATCGCATCAATGGTCTCCAGCAGGAAGCGTTGACGGTTTGCAATAGAGCCACCGTACTGATCAGTACGAGTGTTCAGGGCGCTGCTCACGAATTGGTCGAACAGGAAGCCGTTGGCTGCCATGACTTCGATACCGTCAAAGCCGGCGTCCATGGCCATCCGTGCGGACTTCACGAAGTCAGCGATGACGCGTTTCACTTCTTCAGTTTCCAGCGCACGTGGAGAGCTGGGCTGTACAGGGCCAGATTTACCGGGTTCGATCCAGGCATACACCGTGGTATCTACCGCAGGCACCGTGCCCGAGGAGACTGGCACCATGCCGTGTACCGAGGTGTGGGACATACGGCCTACGTGCCAGAGCTGCGCAAAAATCTTCCCGCCCTTGGCGTGCACCGCGTCAGTCACTTTGCGCCAGCCTGGTAAGTGCACATCTTCGTAAATGCCAGGGGTGTACAGATAGCCGCGAGCCTCATCGGAAATAGGCAGGCCTTCTGTGATCAGCAAGCCGGCGGAAGCTCGTTGCGCGTAATAAAGCGCGTTGGATTCATTCGGAATGTTGTTCAAGGTTCGGGTGCGAGTCATTGGGGCCATGACAACACGGTTTTTCAGCGGAGTACCGGCCAGATCGTAAGGTGCGAACAGCGTATTCATAATTAATCTCGACGTCGTTGAAGGGGAAGAACATCGGCGTTTGAATTAGGACTTATCGAACGCGTCGAGTACGTGGGTGCTGTAGACCAGCGCGGCACCGGCATTCATGCTGATAGCTACACCCAGTGCTTCGGCGACCTCTTCACTGGTTACACCGAGCTTCTTTGCTTCAGCGGCGTGAAATGCAATGCAGCCATCGCAGCGAGTCGTCACGGCCACTGCGAGGGAGATGAGTTCGCGAGTCTTGGCGTCTAGATGATGGGTTTTGCTTCCGGCGGCACCGAGAGCAGCCATACCCTTCATGGTTTCAGGTGACAAGCCATTCAGCTCTATCAAACGAGTGTTGATGTCTTTTCGGGTTTGCTTCCAGTCTTGCATGGGATTCTCACAGGGATGTCGTTGGTTGCAGATATTTAAGATATGAAACAAAGCTACCATCCAGTTGGTAGGGTTTCAACGAGTCTGGGGTGATTTTTAATATCAATGCAATTTAATAGGCGGCTTTACGCTGTTTTTTTGGAAGGAGAGTTCGAGTGAGAAATATCGCTTAGCTAGCTGGAGGCTTGTTTAGCAACTCAACCATGCCATGCCACTGCGTTTTTTGGGTGACACCAGCTTCACTGATGCGACCGAGCAATTGGGGATTTTCAAAGGGCATCAGACCTTCATAGCTGACCACCACATAGCTGCGGCGGACAGGGTGGTGAATGGGCGTTGAGCGATCCAAAACACTGCAACGCAGAAAGAGCCAAATGGTTTCTTTCTAATGATGCGATGCAGCGTCTGCTCGAGATACTGGATCAGGGAAAAACCAAGCTTTCGAAATTAGGTTGACTGCAAAAAACGGAAGATTGGCTAAGCTCGCAATAGGTGATGCGTCAGGTTGGTCAGGAAGACACCCGTTGTAATACGTGCCGAATGAGAGCAATGGATATGCGCAAGAAGTCCCGGTCATGGTTTGTCCCGCTCCTGCTTGTTTTTGCCGTCCTGTGGGCAGTGGGGAAGAAGGACACGCCTTCAGCCCCCGCACAGTCAGGCGTTCTGAGCGCGCCGAGTACGTTTGAGTCGACCTCTCCATCACCCTCAACGCCGGCCCCTGTCTCTGCGAGTGAGCACTTTGTAAGCGCTGATAATCTCAATGTCCGGAATCAACCAAGCGGTAAGGTCGTCTCGAAGCTGAAGCGCGGGGAAAAGGTTCAGGCTTTCGAGACGCGCAACGATTGGGCACGCATCAGTATTGATGGTCAATCACCGAAGTGGCTTTCGTCAAAAAGCCTGTGCAGCGGGTCGGGCTGCTACTTCGTTTCGAAACGCAAACCAGTGACTCAGCCAGTACAGCCTGCTCGCCAACAGACTCCAGCTTACGGCTCCTCGTGCCCCTGTTCCTCTGGAAACGTGTGTATAGGGCCTAGGGGTGGTCGATACTGCATTACCTCTGGCGGTAACAAGCGGTATGGCGTATGAGCGATTACCGTCTGCTTTTCCTACAGCCCAATGAGTTACCCTGCTTTGACAAGCTAATCCAACGCGACTAACTTTCATGGCGTGATGCGTTCATGCGCTCGCGCTACACAGCGTTTCTATGTCTCCACCACGTTTTTCGTGGCACCGGTTTGACTAACAGGTAGCAAATGACTGTTAATCATTGGGTCCCTGGTTCGAGTCCAGGTCGTGGAGCCAGATAGAGAAAAGCCTGTAGAGATACAGGCTTTTTTTTCTTGGGATTTGACCCAGCAACCCAGCGCGCTTCCCATGACGCCATCAACGGGCATGATCCGTATGCTTATTTGAAGGGCGTGCTCACGCGCCTGCCTTCGCAGCGGGCGAGTGAGATTGAAGTGGCTGGGTCCTAAGCAATTTTGATTACTACCTTACCAAAGGCGCCTCTGGCCAAATGTTCGTACGCTTCGCGTGCTTGATCGACTGGATACACGTGGTCGATTACCGGGCGAATCTTGTGCTCGTTCAAGAATTCGTTCATTCGGTCAAATGCCGAGCGTGGAGCAACGGCTATGCCGCGAATCGTTGTTTGCCGGAAAATCATAGGCATCAGGTTCAAGGTAGAGGTCTGGCCTGTCAGAAAGCCGATCTGTGCGATACGTCCACCTGCCTTTGTTGCAGCAATCGATTGATTGATGCCGTCACCGCCTGCCACATCCAGCAGGAGATCCACTCCCTTGCCGTCAGTGAGCTTCAGAACTTCCTCTGCCCACTCAGGGGTAGTGCGATAATTTATACCCGCAACAGCGCCCAGTTTTTTACAGCCTCCAGATTGTCATCACGGCTGGAGGTGACGATAACCTTGGCTCCCAAAGCTGTAGCAATTTGTGCTGCAAAAACAGAAACACCTCCAGATCCCTGAACCAAGACGGTTTGCCTGCGCACCAAGACGGGCGAGTGCAAGATGTGTTCGGCAGACGCTTACGGTGAGTGGGCCGGACGGTTACCTTACAGTTTCAAAGCGAACAAGGATTAACCAGGTTTACGATAGAGGTCATCGTCATCCCCGCTCTCCCTCGCCCCGTGTCCCTTACATAATCCTTTTCAGTGCCCACCAAGGTTCGTTTTCCTGGTTGGAGCAGGGTTTCCACAATGAGCTTTTTCTTCGCGATATCCGGTTTAAAACTCGGCTCTACTGGCCAAATCTGCACGGCATAGTCTTGGGCGAACAAAAGCAGATTGGGAGCGGTATCTACCGGCGTTTGTAGGTGCGCGCACATGACGTCGCTGGCTCGTACTTCAACAACTGTTTTGTAGTGGGGCTTGTCGTAACTGGCCAATATCAATTTTGTCCGAGTCTGAACCCCCAGCGCTTCCTGAGGGTGGCAAGGCGTCACTTCTCCATAGGCGTAGGCGCACCAATTCACCTGGGTCATTGTGACAATTTCCTCAGGTTTTAAAGACAGGTCTNTNNNGANGTNACNACTGGTCTTGCGGTTTTTCGTAGGGGATTGTCGTGCAGCCAGTGAGCAATGCGAGTGCGAGCAGAGTGATGAACTTGAAGTACATGGCTTTCATTTCCTATGAATTACATCGACCTGATAGAAACGACTTCCACAAAACGGAATTTTTTCCTAGCCGCCTTGGTAGCGTCTTACTCAGATAGGATACCTGGGAGAGACTCTTGCTCGGGAGGCGGGCTGCAGAGATGCAGGCTTTTTTTGCCTAGGATTTGGCCTGCATGGCGCGATTCGCAAGAAGCCAACTCTAGCGCTTCGATTTAGACAGGTTTGCTTTTTGATTTGGCAGGCAGCGGATTAACAAGCATTCGATTCAATTCTCCAGCGAGCGCTATCAACTGCTGTTCCAACGCTTCGATCTCTGAGACGCTGATGCCGTTGTTGAGGACTTGCAAGGTTTTGGCTTGTTTCTTCGATGCTGGCGCTAGGTTATGGGTGTCCTGGGATACCAATGCCTGCCGCAGTAGATTGTTGATTACGGTCTGATAGCCGGTGCCTGCACTCTGCGCACGTTCACGGGCGGCTTCGATCACAGCATCGTCCAGCATGATCGTGATACGGGTTTTGCCTTTGTTGCTGGCGATAGCGCCGCGCTTGGCGTTACTGAAGTCGTATTCGTCTTTCATGGCTCAAACCTCCAGGTACTGGCGCCGTTCATTTTTGGATGCAAGCCGGGCGCTGATGATGCGTACGAAATTGGGATCGCGGTAGGTGTAGGCCACTACCAACACGCGTCCGTTTGCGTCGGTGCCCATGATCACCCAGCGTTCTTCTCCGTGATCGTGATCTTGCATGGTCAGGGCTGCCTCGTCGTAAAACACTGGTTCGGCATCAGCTAGGCTTACGCCTTTATGCTTGCGCTGGTTAGCGATGTTTTTGGCGTTATCGAATTGAACCATGAATGTTTTCGTTATGCATATTTTATATGTATGAAAAGCGATGAAATGGACGATCGGCTGTGACGATCCATATCGTGGACACGCCATTTTCCCTCCGATCAGTTGGAGCTTGATCTTGCAGAGATTGCCTGCGGATTTCCGTGCGCAACGGGCGTCTGTTTACGTAGCCATGTTCTGTATGCTTTGTCGGAAGGCATGCATAGACATGACCGAATGCCATATCGAAGCGTTTGAGTGGTAGGCGGGCTGCGTTTGAGCCCAGGTCGCGGAGCCTCAGTTAGCAGCGTTCTCACGAGCATCAAGCCCCCGACGCGGCAACTGCCCATTAAGCACGACGTACGCCGCCAACCCAATCAGCAGCCCCCAAAACGCCCCGCCAATCCCGAACAACGTGATGTTGGCGGCCGCTGCCAGAAAGGTAATCAGCGAAGCCTCACGGGAGCTGGCATCGGCCATGGCGCCGGCCAGGCTGCCGCCGATAGTGCCGAGCAGGGCGAGCCCGGCCAGGGTGGTGATGAAGGTGGCCGGAAAGGCCATGAACAGCGCGGCGAGGGTCACGCCGAAGACTCCGACCAGGATGTAAAAAACACCTGCCGCAATGCCGGCGATCCAGCGCTTGGAGGGCTCTTCGTGGGCTTGCTTGCCGGTGCAGATGGCAGCAGTGATCGCCGCGATATTGAACGCGTGGGAACCAAAGGGCGCCATGAGCAAGGAGCCCAGCCCGGTGATGGTCACGATAGGGTTGGCACTGATGTTGAACCCATCGTTGCGCAGCACCAGCATGCCGGGCATGTACTGGCCGGTCAGGGTGATCAGAAACAGCGGCAGCGCGACGCTGAGCAAGGCGTTGAGCGAAAACTCAGGCCGGGTGAATATGGGCGCTGCCAGTTGCAGTTCCAGGCCCGACAAGTCGACCCGTCCCTGAGCCATCAAGAAGGCCAGTCCCAACGCCAGAATACCCACAACCGCGTAGCGTGCGGTCAGGCGTTT
>JGI25154J39366_1000935_pt1 | contig 12177 bp, 7 predicted proteins | sample AraplaL_Col_mTSA_FD_39366 | JGI IMG/M metagenome (IMG submission 39366) | reverse complement strand
GGAGGACGCCATGACCGACCCGCCGCGCGCACCGGGAACGACGCCCCCCGCCGACCCCTGCCCCGCCGATCCACCGCCGACCGGCCTCGACGTCGAGCGCCCCGATGGACCGCCGGTGTCCGACGAGGCACGCAGGGAGCTCGAGAAACGGCGGCAGCGCGGCGGCGACGCGGCCGGCCCGGCCGGCTGAGCGCCGCGACGCTCAGGGGTTCCACTCGTCGATGAGCGCGCAGAGCGCCTCGACGGACACCGGCTTGACCAGGTGGGCATCGAAGCCCGCCTTCGACGAGCGCTCGCGGGCCACCACCACGCGCCGCCGCCGCGCCACGTGGGGCTGCGCGGACGCTGTCGACATGCCGGCCTCGGCCGGCGCCGCCAGGGCCGCCGGCTCGCCCAACGGCAACGTGATGACGACCGTCGTGCCCTGGCCGGGGCCCTCGCTCTCCGCGGTGATGCTGCCGCCGTGCATCTGCACCACGCTGCGCGCGACGGCCAGGCCGATGCCCATGCCCTGCGCGCTGCCGGTGTCGAGCTCGCTGGCGCCAGAACATCTCGAACATCGAGCGCCGCGCCGCCTCGTCCAGGCCCTTGCCGTTGTCCGCCACCTCGATGCGGCACTGGTCGTCCTGCACGAACGCGCGCAGCTCGATCCGGCCGCCTTCGTCGGTATATTTCGCGGCATTGATCAACAGGTTGGACAGCACCTGGGCCATGCGGGTCGGATCGACGACCAACCTGACGGGCTCGTCGGGAAGGCTCACGCCGAGCGTGTGCCCGCGCCGCTCGATCAGTGCGCGCGCGGTCTCCAGCGCACTGTCGACCACCGCCCGCAAGCTGACCTCGTGCTTGTTCAGCGCGAGCCGGCCGAAGCGCAGCCGCGAGACGTCCTGCAGGTCGTCGAGCAGCGCCCGCATCGCGTCCACCGCGCGCGCAGCGTGAACTGGGCGCACCGCGGTCGTGGCGTACGTGACGACACCGCCTTCGGACAACTCCAGCGGGCCGACCGCGGCCTTGTCGGCGACCGCATCGAAGCGCTGTTCGGACAGCCGCAACGCCTCCTGGTGGGGCTTGCGTTCCGTGATGTCCACCAGCGTCAGCACGACGCCGGCGATGCGGTCCTCGCCCACCCGGTACGGCAGCACGCCCACGAGGAACGAGTTCCCGTGGGCGTGCGCGACCTCGCGCGTGATCGGGACCAGCCCCTGCAGGACGCAGGTCGCATCGGCCTCCATCTCGGGGTAGTTCACGCGGTTGCCGAGATCCGACAACGGCCTGCCGAGGTCGCTCGGAATCAGGTTGAAGAGCTCGACGGCGGAGGGCGTGTAGCGCGTGATCCGCAGCCCGCGATCGAGGAAGACCGTGGCGATCGCGGTCGCATCCATCAGGTTCTGGATGTCGCTGTTCGCATGGCCGAGTTCGTCGACCTTCGCATTGAGCTCCTGCTTGACGGTGGTGAGCTCCTCGTTGATCGACTGCAGCTCCTCGCGGCTGGTTTCCAGCTCCTCGGTGGCCGGGCGCAACTCCTCGTTCATGCCCTGCAACTCCTCGTTGCTGGCCTTGAGCTCCTCCGTCGACGCCTCGTACTGCTCGACCGTGTCGCGCAGGTGCGACTTCAGCCGTTCGAGTTCGCGATCGAGCAGTTGCGTCAACGGCTCGTTGTCGCTGCCCACGACCGGGATCGGCGTGGCAGGGGCGCCCTCGCGGACGGCGTCGAGCGTCACCAGCAGGAAGCCCGGCGACAGGTCGGCCATCGGCAGCACGGACATGCGCACCGACAGTGCCTGTCCGTCCATCGTCACAGGCAGCGCCGCGACGTCCACCCGGGACTGGCGCTGCTCGGCCTGGAACAGCGCACCCCGCAGTTCGATGCGCAGCGACGAGTGCATCGCGCGCAGCAGGTTGCGGCTGGGCTCGCCCCCGGCGAACTGGAGGAAGCGTCCCGCATGGGGCGACAGGTGCACGATGTCGTGCTGCGCATCGACCACGATGGACGGTGGCGCCAGCAGCTCCAGCATGCGGAAATGCAGCTCCGTCCAGGACAGGGGCCGGCCGTCGGAGTCCATCAGGGCTTGACTGGAACCCCGCGGCTCGATCGCGCCAAGAAAGGCGGGGCCGGGCAGCACCGGGCTGGTCCGCGCGCTCTCGTGCAGTTCGAGGACATGCGCAAGCGCGTAGCGTCCTCCGGGGCCGCCGACATTGGCGCGCGGCAGGGGACGCGGTGCGTAGATCCGGTTCTTCTTGTCGAGCGTCAGCAGCAGCGCGCTGTCGTCGTCGACCGTCTCCGACGCGCCGAGGAACAGCCGGCCCGTTGGCAGCAGCGCGAAATGCACGGTCTCCAGCAACCGCCGCTGGGCGTCGCGATCCAGATAGATGAGCAGGTTGCGGCACGAGACGAGGTCGAGCCGCCAGAACGGGGCGTCGCGCAGGGCGTCGTGCGCCGCGAACAGTACCTGCTCGCGCAGTTCGCGCCGGACGCGGTAGCCGCGGTGCTCCTTCGTGAAGAACCTGCGCAGGCGCTCGTCGCTGACGTCGGCCGCGATCGACAGCGGGTACACCCCCTCGCGCGCGACGCGAATCGCCTGCTCGTCCAGATCCGTCGCGAAGACCTGCACCGTCGGCGCCGCGGGCAGACGCGCGGCGTGCTCGGCCAGCAGCATCGCGACCGAGTACGCCTCCTCGCCGGTGGCGCACGCCACGACCCACGCACGCAGCGCGCCGTTGGCGGCCTTGCCCTCGAACAGCGCGGGAATCTCGCGCTCGAGCGCGGCGAAGCACTCGGCGTCGCGGAAGAAGTTCGTGACGCTGATCAGCAGGTCCTGCAACAGCGCCTCGGCCTCCCCCGGCCGGGTTCGCAGGCAGCTCACGTAGTCCCCGAAGTCCTGCACCTCGTTGACCTGCATGCGGCGCGCGATGCGGCGAATGATGGTCGCCCGCTTGTAGCGCGCGAAGTCGCGTCCCGTCCGCGCGCGCAGCAGGTTCAGGACGTCGCGCAGTTCCTGCTCGCCCGGACCTTGCGGTGATCCGGACGGCGCGCTGCCTTCCGGGCCGACTTCGGGCAGCCGCAGATGCGATCCGGACGCGACGTAGCGCGCCACCCGCCGGCCCATCTCCGCCACCGGAAGGACCCAGTCGACCATGCCGGTGGCGATGGCCGAGCGCGGCATGCCGCCGTACTCGGCCTCGTCGAGATCCTGGGCGAGGCCCTGCGGCCGGCGGTCCCGGAACGCTCGTTCGGCCGGCCGCGAAGGGACGCTCGGGCCGGGCGCGGGCTTTCGTCAAGCACTGGATGCGCGTAGGATGCCCAGCCTCTTGAAGCCGGCTCGTTCGAGCTCCATGTCGTCGACGTCGTCGTACCGTCCCGTCGCCGCGCAAGACTCATCATGAACGCCCTCGAACCGCGTCTGCAGCGCCTGCGCGAGATCGAAGCCCGCCTCGCGTTCGCCGAGTACCACCTCGACGAACAGCGCCTGCTCTGCGAGCGCCTCGCCAAGCTCGGGCTGGAGAACAGCCTGGCCCATTCGCTGCTGCGTTCCATGGAGGATTCCATCGCCATCCTCCGCCTGCGCCAGCGGGACGTGCTGCGCGCCTGCGCCAGCGGGACGTGCTGCGCGCCCTGCAATCCAGCGAGCCGCCGCCGACGCAACCCGATGGCGACGAGCCCGGCGTCCACGGGCGGCCGCCGCGCCGCGGCTAGCCGGCCGCCCGGTCCGTCGCTCCCCGCCCGGCACTGGCCTCCGCGGCGCTCAGCGGCCGGCGCCGGAACCACGCACGGCGCTCGTTGAGCCGCTCGAACGCGAACACGCTGCCCAGCAGGCTGCCCAGAGACGACAGCTGGTCCACCGTCTGGCGGGCCTCCCACAGCAATTCCTGCACCACGCGCCGCTCGCTGACCTCCTCGCCCTCGCTGACGCGCGACAGGGCGTGCATCACGTAAAGGCCCATCAGGCCGGCGATCGCGAAGAGGAATTCATAGTGCTCGAACCGCACGACGGACAGCTCGTGCGTGGACGTGTTCGATATCCAGCGCAGCACCAGCGCGAGCTGGCTCGACTGCAGCCACTCGCCGATGGCGCCGGCCACCAGCGGCGCGAGCCCGCCGGCCGCCGACGAGACCAGCCCGACCGCCGCGAGGTACGACGTCGCCTGCGACGCCGGCGCGCACTTGATGCCGAGGTTGCCCGTGGCCAGCCCGATGCCGCCGCCCACCACGCCCATTGCGGCGTGCACCGTCGCCAGCAGGGCCAGCTGCAGCCCGAACGGCGCGCCCAGCCGCGTGAACACCAGCGCCACCGTGCAGACGAAGAACACCGGGAGCGCCACCGACAGGATGGCCTTGTTCGACAACCGGTCCGACACCCGACCCCACGCGACCATCGTCGCCGCATTGAACACCTGGTTGACCACCCACAGGCCGGTCACGGTGACGATGCCGTAGCCCAGCTGCTGCATCAGGTACAGCGTGAGGAAGGGCGCGGCGAAGTTGCTGGTGAAGTTCCACGCGCCCAGCATCACCAGCAGCGGCCGGAACGCGCGGTCGTGGAACGGCGCGGCCAGCTTGGCGCGCAGCGTCACGGCCGGGCCCGCGGCGCGCTGCTCGGGCTCGGGACAGCGCGCGAGCCACGCGCAGCTCGCCAGGCCCGCGAGCGCCGCCACCGCGAAGGCCAGCGAGTAGGCGGTGTTCGGGTCGCCGCCCGGCGGATGCTCGACCAGGAAGCCGGCGGCCAGCGTGAAGATGCAGCCCAGCAGCGTGCCGGCCATGAGCCGGTTCGAGAAGAACGACCCGAGCGCCCGCCCCGCCAGCAGCTGGTGCATCCACGAGTTCAGCGCGCAGGCCGCCACGGCCGACAGCGCGCAGATCGCCGCCTTGCCCAGCAGCAGCAGCGGCACGGTGGCCGCGTTGTTGGGCCACAGCGGCACCAGCGCGAGGCCGAAGATCACGACGCGCGCGCCGGCCAGCAGCCACACCACGAGCCGCTTGCGCCGCCCGAGGCGGTCGACCAGCACCGTGGCCGGCAGTTGCAGCACCTGCGTGACGTAGGGGATCGCGGCGAGCAGCCCGATCGCGAACGGCCCGGCGCCGGCACGGATCGCCCACGCCGCCAGCACGACGCCGCCGAACAGCGCGCCGCACACGCTGGCCCAGCCCGAGTCGCGCACGAGGCAGCGCCGCGCGAGCTCGAGGTCCGCGTCGGTGACGGTGGCTTGCGGATCGAGCGCCATCGGTCGCGTGGAAGCGGCGCCTCTCAGGCGACGACCGCGCGCGACGACGCGCCGGTCGCCAGTCGCACGGTCTCCAGCACGCCCCGCTGCCGCAGGTGCGCGTCGAACCACGCGATCGTGCGGCGCAGGCCGTCGCGCAGCGCGACCTGCGGCGTCCAGTCGAGCCGCTCCCGAGCCTGCGAGATGTCGGGGCAGCGCTGGCGCGGGTCGTCGGCGGGCAACGGACGATAGGCCAGCGTCGACGCCGAGCCGGTCAGCTCGAGGATGGTCTCGGCGATCTGAAGCATGCTCAGCTCGATCGGGTTGCCGATGTTGACGGGCCCCGTGATGTCGGGCGTGTCCATCAGCCGCAGCAGGCCTTCCACCGTGTCGTCGACGTAGCACAGCGAGCGCGTCTGGCGGCCGTCGCCGTAGATCGTGATCGGCTCGCCCGTCAGCGCCTGCACGATGAAGTTCGACACCACGCGTCCGTCGCCCGGGTGCATGTGCGGGCCATAGGTGTTGAAGATGCGCGCGATGCGGATGTCGACGCGGTGCTGCCGGTGGTAGTCCATGAACAGCGTCTCCGCGCAGCGCTTGCCCTCGTCGTAGCAGGCCCGCGGGCCGATCGGGTTGACATGGCCCCAGTAGCCCTCCCGCTGGGGATGGCAGTCCGGGTCGCCGTAGACCTCGCTGGTGGAGGCCTGCAGGATGGGCGCATGCAGCCGCTTGGCCAGGCCCAGCAGGTTGATCGCGCCGTGCACGCTGGTCTTGGTGGTCTGCACCGGGTCGAGCTGGTAGTGGATCGGCGAGGCCGGACACGCCAGGTTGAAGATCGCGTCGCACTCGATGTAGAGCGGGAACGTCACGTCGTGGCGCATCAGCTCGAAGCGCGGATGCTGCAGCAGCGGCGCGATGAACTGGCGCGAGCCGGTGTAGAAGTTGTCCACGCACAGCACCTCGTCGCCGCGCGCGAGCAGGCGCGCGCACAGGTGCGAGCCGATGAAGCCGGCGCCGCCGGTCACGGCGATGCGGCGGTTGTGGAGTGGAAGCGTCATGCGGTCTCCTCGGGATGTCACTCGGGGCGGACGCCGGCCGCACGCGCGAGCACGCGCATCCAGTCGGCCACGAAGCGGTCGATGCCGAAGCGTTCCTCGGCGGTGCGGCGGGCGGCCTCGCCCCAGCGCCGGGCCAGCTCGAGGTCGTTCATCAGCTCGCGCGCGACGGGCACCAGGCGCTCGGGCCGCGTCTCCAGCCAGCCGTTGACACCGTTGGTGATGACGGTGGGCATCTCGGTGGTGGCCAGGCCCAGGATGGGCAGGCCGACCATCATGGCCTCGATCACGGACAGGCCGAGGCTGGTGTAGCGGATCGGATTGAGGAAGTAGCGGAAGTCGGCGACGAAGCCGGGCAGCTGCGCGTTCTGCACCTCGCCGTGGCCGCCGAGCGCCTGCGAGCCCATGCCCACCAGCGTCAGCGGCAACTGCTCCCTCAACTGCAGGAAGACATCCGGCCCCAGCCGGCGCCCGCGCGTGCCGAGGTTGTTGACGACGACGACGCCCTTGCCGTGCCGCCCGGTGAAGCGCGCCGGCGCGAGCAGCCGCACGCCGTGGTCGATCACCTCCACACGGCAGTCGCGGTGGTCCCACATCAGCGCGTTGAAGCCGGTCACGTGCACCAGCGTCACCTTCTCGTCGTCCGCCCAGTGGCGCTGGTCGGTGGCGCTCTCGAGCGGCGGGTCGTGCTCGAGGTAGACCATCGGCAGCCGCTGCTGCGCCGCCGAGAAGATCGCCGTCTGGTCGCGTTCGTACTCGGCGCGCGACTGGTACAGGATCAGGTCGAACTCCATGTCGCGGATCCGGTCGACCGGCGCCTCGTGCACGTTGTCGCCCCAGGGCAGCGAGCCGCTGCGGCCGGTGTGATGGGTCGACCGCTCCGGGTCGGTGACCAGCCAGAAGTCGTGCGGGACCTGGGTGAGGTACCACAGGTAGTTGCCGTGGACGTGCCAGGTCAGGATGCGCAGGCGGCGGTGGGCGTCGGGCATGGGTGAAGGGTCTCCAGGAGGTCGAGGGCGGAGGCGGCGACGACGTCGGCCGTCACGCCGGCGGCGCATTCGTGCGCGGTGGGACAGGCGGCGTGCGCGCAGGGCCGGCAGGCGACGGGATGCCACAGCACCCGATGCCGCCCGGAATCGAGCGGCGCCCAGCGCGTGACATCCGAGCCGCTGGCCACGATCACGCTGGGCGTGCGCAGCGCCGCGGCCACGTGCGAGATGCCGGTGTCGTTGGCCACGACGATCGCCGCGCGCTCGACCAGCGCGCCCAGCGTCCACACGCTCGGCGTGCGGCCGCACAGGTCGACGCCGGTGCCGCGCATCGCGGCGCGCACGGCTCGCGTGAGTCCGGCTTCGTCGCGCGTGCCGGTGACCACGACGTGCAGCCCGCGGCCGGCCAGGGCGTCGGCCACCGCGGCGAAGCGAGCCGGCGACCAGCGCCGCGACGGCAGCTGCGCGCCCGGATGCACGATCGCGTAGTCGCCGCGCACGCCGGCCGAGGCCAGCAGCGCTTGCGCCTCGCGTCGATCGGCGTCACGAAGCGGGAAGGCGATCGCGCGACCCTGCGCCGGCGCGCCGAGCGCGTCGGCCAAGGCCAGGCAGCGGTCGATCTCGTGCCCCTGCGCAGGCCACGGGCAGGCGACGTCCAGCCCGGCCTCGGTGCCCGGCGCCGCGAAGCCGGCCGCCCTGCGCGCACCGAGCGATGCGACGATGCCGTTGACGACGTCGCCGCTGCCGTGCATCTGCAGCGCCAGGCCGAAACGCTCCCCGTGCGCCCGCGCGAGGAACTCGGCCGGCGAGCCGGCGCCCGGCGCCTTCTCCGGCAATGCGGGATGACCGGGAAACGGGAGGAACGCATCGACCATGGGCAGGCGCTCGGCCAGCGCCGCCGTCCATGGCAAGCCGCACAGCACGATGCGCGCGCGGGGCGCGGCGGCGCGCAGCGCGCGCAACGCGGGCGTGGCGCACAGCCAGTCGCCCAGCATCAGCGCGCGGAACACCACGATGCTGCGGACGGCGGAGAGCGGCGATGCATCCATGGCGTCAGAAGAATGCGACGCGCCAGCGCCACGCGCCGACGCAGCGCCACCACAGTGACACGAACGGGATCGCCACCGAGCTGATCAGCATGTCGGCCATCAGCCGTGGCGACTTCGCCAGCCCGCGCAGGCGCCGCGCCGCGAACACGAGGACGCCCACGGCCGCCACGGCCAGCGCGCCGAGCGCGAGCTTGCCGTCGAACGGCCACGCAACGGCCGCCACCAGCGTCGCCAGAACGATCAGCGCGTACAGCGCGGGCGGGTGGCGCATGCCAACGTGGCGGTCGTACAGGCTGGGGTATTTCTTGAACAGCAGCGCGTCGAAGGCCATGTTGGCCTGCTGCCCGACGCTGACGAGGAAGCGCGCGTCGCGCACCGGGTGCACCACGAGCGCCGCGGGCGCGGCCACCACGGCCCGGGCGCCGAAGCGCTGCACCAGCGCGAAGAACAGGTCGGTGTCCTCCCGCCAGGCACGGCGATAGCGCTCGTCGAAGCCGCCGACGTCGCGCAGCGCGTCCCGCCGCACGAACGCATTGGCGGTGACGAACACCGCGTTCTCCAGGCCCGCGGTGTTGCGCGCGTTGTCGGTCAGCGCCGGCGGCAGCGGCACGTGCACGCGGCCCCACGCCGCCTCGACGCCGTTCGCGGCGAGCGCGGTCTCGCCCTGGCGCAGCCATTCCGGATCGGGGATGGTGTCGTCGTCGGTGAACGCCACCACGCGCCCCTGCGCGGCACGCCAACCGCGATTGCGCGCGGCGGCCGGCCCGCGCGTGCCGCGCGGACGCAGGTAGCGGACGACGGGGCCGGCGCGGTCGCATGAGCGGCGCGCGACGTCGGCGCAGGCGGCCCGCGCGTCGTCGTCGCTGCCGTCGTCGACGACGATGATCTCGTAGCAATGCGCGGGCAGGGTCTGGGCCAGCAGCGCGTCGAGGCAGCGCACGAGCAGCTCGGGACGCCGGTAGGTGGGGATCACGACGCTCACGCGCGGAGTCGGGAAGTCCACGATCATTTCTCCAGAAGGAAACGGCCGATGACGAGCGCGTCGAGCGGCGTCGAGAAGAAGGCGTCGAGCGCGTCCTTGGGCGTGCACACCACCGGCTCGCCGCGCACGTTGAACGAGGTGTTGACGAGGATGGGCACGCCCGTGATCGCCTCGAAGGCCTTGAGCGTGTCGTGGTAGCGCGGGTTGGTCCCGCGCTCCACCGTCTGCACGCGCGCGGTGCGGTCCGCATGGCAGACCGCGGGGATGCGGGCGGCCTGCTCGGGACGCACGTCGTAGAGGAACAGCATGAACGGCGCCTCGCCACCGTTGGCCGACGCCGGCGTGAACCACTTGGCCAGGTCCTCGCGCGGCACCACCGGGGCCACGGGACGGAAGTCCTCGCGATCCTTCAGCTCGTTCAGCCGCGACTGCATCTCCGGGCTGCACGGCGAGGCGAGGATCGAGCGGCCGCCGAGCGCGCGCGGACCGTATTCCATGCGGCCCTGGAACCAACCGATGATGCGGTCCTGCGCCAGCAGCTTCGCCGTCTCGCCGGCCACGTCGTCCAGCCGGCGATACGTGAGCTTGGCCCAGCGCAGGAGCTGCTCGATCTCCTCGTCGTCGTAGCCCGGGCCCCAGTAGGCGTGCCGCATCGACCACTTGCGCTCGACCGGCGCGCCGGCCGACGCGCTGCGCTCGCGGTGATCCGTCCAGAGCGCCGCGCCCAGCGCCGTGCCGGCGTCGCCGGCGGCCGGCTGCACCCACACCGCGTCGAAGATGCCGGCGTCGCGCAGCTTGGCGTTCATCACGCAGTTCAGCGCGACGCCGCCCGCCATCGCGAGCTGGCGCTCGCCGCTCGCGTCGCGCAGCCACGCGGCCAGGCGCAGCACCGTGCGCTCGAGCGCGAGCTGCAACGATGCCGTCAGGTCGAAGTGGCGCTGCTCGAGTGGCGCGCCGCGTTCGCGCGCAGGGCCGAACAGCGCGGTGGGGTCGAAGTCGGCGATCGTGTAGCGGCCACCCCGGCCGACCTGGATGAGCTCGAGGAAACGTCCCACCATCGTCGGCTGGCCGAGGGCGGCCAGCGCCATCACCTTGTACTCGTCGCTGGAATGCAGGAAGCCCAGGTGCGAGGTGATCTTCTCGTACAGCAGGCCCAGCGAGTGCGGCATCGTCACCTCGCCGAGCACCTCGTAGCGGCCGCCGCTCCAGCGGCCGTACGACGTCGTCGCCTCCTCGCCGCGGCCGTCGAGCGTCATGACGGCGCAGTGCTCGTAAGGCGCCGCCAGGAAGGCGCTGGCCTGGTGGCAGAGGTGGTGGTCGACGTAGTGGAACTCGAACGGGCCGTCGTGGCGGACGCCGCGCAGGCGCGCCTGCAGGTGGTGCGGCGCACCGTCCGCGAGCTGGCGCGGCGCGTTCGCGAGATGGCACGCGAACAGCGGATCCCACGGGCTCTCCCAGGCCTCGTTGCCGGCGCGGTCGAGATCGAGCGGCAGCCGTGCGACGCCATCCGGGAGGCGGTCGCGGATGAAGCGCGCCGGATCGTAGCTGTAGGCCACGTGGTCGACCTCGGCCAGCGTCACGCCGGCCTCGCGCAGGCAGTAGTCGATCGCCGCGAACGGCAGCTCCCACGCGGAGAACGGCACCGGCCGCTTGGCGTGCTTGATGCGGGAAAAGCGCTCCTCTTCCGCCGCGGCCACGAGTTCGCCGTCGCGCACCAGGGCGGCGGCGCTGTCGTGGAAGGCGGCGTTGATGCCGAGGGTGATCATGCGAGGGTCTCCAGCAGGTGGGTGTCGGAAGGCGTGCCGCGTGGCTGGCCCAGCAGCGACAGCGCGGCGTCGACGGCCTCCCCGGGCGCGATGTCCGCGATGCAGCGGTGGTGTCCCTGCGGACAGCGGCTCTTGAGGCAGCCGCGGCAGTCCACGTCGCGACTGAGCACGCGCGACGGCACCTGCCACGGCGTGTGCTGCGGGTTCGTCAGCGCGTAGACGTCGACCACCGGCGTGCCGAGCGCCGCGGCCAGGTGGGCCGGGCCGCTGTTGTTGCCCACCAGCAGGTCGGCGCGCGCGATGAGCGCGCCGAGCTGGCCCAGGGTGAGCCGGCCCACGAGCGAGTGCGACGGCTGCTTCATGCACTCGCGCGCAGCCGCCACCAGCCCGGCCTCGTCCAAGCCACCGGTGAACACGATGCGCGCGCCCTGCTCGTACGCGAGCACGTCGGCCACCTGCCCGAAGCGCTCGGCGGGCCAGCGTCGCGACGGCGCCGACGCGCCGACGTGCACCACCACCAGCGGCCGCTCGCCCTGCTCCATCCATTCGCCGTCGAGCCAGGCGTCGATGCGCGCGACGTCGGGCTGGCGCAGCGCGAAGTGCAGGCGCTCGTCCGTCGTGCGCCATCCGACGTGGCCCACGAGATCGAGCTGGCGCCGCACTTCGTGGCGCGCGTCGGCGAGCACGAGGTCGGTCTCGGGCACCCAGTCGCTGAGCAGCCCGTAGGGGTTCTCGCGCACGTGCGCCAGCCGAAGGGGGATGCCGGCCAGCCGGCACAGCATCGCCGCCGGCAGCGCGCTCTGGGTGCAGACCGTGAAGATGACGGCGGCGTCGAAGCGGCCGTCGGCCAGGCGCTCGACGAGCATGTGCTCGTCACCGGGGTCCACCTCGCCGGGCATCCACGGCACGCGCGCGGGGATGATCTCGCGCACCATCGACAGGTGCGGCGCGAGCGCGCCGGCACGCGGGCCGCCGAGCAGCGCGATCTCGACGCCCGGCAGCGACTGCGCCGCGGCCGCGAGCGCGGGCGTCGTCATCAGGACGTCGCCCAGGTTGTCGACGCGGACGGCCAGCAGCCGCCGCACGCCGCGCCAGGCCGCCTGCCGATCGGCGCTCGCCGAGACCATCGGCGCGCTC
>JGI25154J39366_1000924_pt1 | contig 12347 bp, 13 predicted proteins | sample AraplaL_Col_mTSA_FD_39366 | JGI IMG/M metagenome (IMG submission 39366) | reverse complement strand
GGTTGAATCCTGAACGGAGTGGGCATCTGCTGCGATCAGACCGCAGCGAGCCGATAGGCGCGGGTAAAGGACGCCTTGAACGGCACGCATCCCTCGAAGGGTAACGCATGCCTGACATACCTCGCCGTTGATACGGCGCGTTCGCATAGATTGCGAACCAATTCGGTGGGCAGGTGACGACTGCGACGGCCGGTTCGGGACACGATGTCCCGGGATACGGCACCCAGACAGCGCTTACAGCATAGCCTCAGCGACCGGAAAGATCAAGGTGACAGTTCACGGCTGTTGATGCGGCCGGAACCCGCGTGCAATACGTGGAAGGGGGCTGCCAGTTTGACGTGTCGAATATTTGTGGTTGATGGCTCGTTTATTTTGTAAACGGCCGAAGGAAGTATTACGCCCTTGACAGTCATGACCTTCGTGATACCTCTGTTTGTGGCGACGTTGATTTTGGCCGTCCCTGCGACGCTACTTGGGATCAGACATCGCGCACCGAGTTGATATGGAGGCGATGCGCAGACGCGTTGGCGTCGACCTTGCACCGACCTCTGTTTTTGAATCGAGCGGAAATGTGGTTGGGCTGCTGTGGACTTGAAGCTGAACGCAAATGGCACCGCTTTTCACACCCGATTTCGTATTTGTCATCGCAGGCTGACGGCGTATCGTGTGTGGAAAAGCTACTCAAGGAGATTGATGTGGAACGAATTGTACGAGCTGTCGACGTGGGGCGTGGGAATGTAAAGTTCATCGCGTCCACGAAGAACGAGGAACTGAAGTGCGAGATGTTTCCGGCCGAGGCCCATCCCACGGAGGTCGCGCACGAACAGGAGGGATGGGGGACCAAAAGGAAGACGGTTGGAATCCCGGTCGGCGAACTGATATACGAGGTCGGACCCGACGCGAACCTGGCCGCCGACGTTTTCAATGCGAACGTCTTGCAGCACGATCGCTATTGTGAAAGCGATGAGTACCTGGCGTTGTTGCTAGGCGCGGTGCACTACATGGACGTACCGTCGATCGATCTCCTTGTCGTCGGCTTGCCTGTGGCGACGTTCAAGTTGCGCAAGGTCGTCACCTCGCTCGAGCGACGTATTGAAGGTGAACATCGGCTTGGTTCCGGTCGCAAGGTCTCCATCGGCAAGGTGAGGGCGGTGCCGCAACCGGTCGGCGCGTTGATGTCGTATGGACTTCAGCACAATCGCCTGGCGGAGGTTCGCAAGGAGCGCAGTCTGATCGTCGATCCTGGGCGCCGGACCTACGACTGGCTGGTGACGCAGGGAATGCAGCAAATCGAAAAGCGAAGCAGTTCCGTCAACCGCGGCATGTTCGATGTGCTGCAAAGTATCGCGGACGGTATCGGGCGTTCAACCAGCTCACAGTTCCGGGACTATGATGCAATAGACCGTGCGCTGCGCACGCGGAAGAGGCCCGTCGTCTTCCAACAGGAATATGACATCGAGCAGCATCTGCCACTCGCGCGCAAGATCCCTGAACAGGCGGTTGCCGAAATGATGCGCTACGTCGGCGACGCCGGCGATATCAAAAACATCCTGCTGGTGGGCGGTGGCGCATTCTTCTTCAAGCCTGCCTTGAAGGCCGCGTTCCCGCGTCACACGATCCAGGAGCTTAAAGATCCTGTTTTTGCCAACGTACGTGGATTCCAGCACGCCGGCGCTGACTTGGCCAAGGCCCTCTGGTCAACCGCCGCTGACGGTGGAACGGTGTCCCGGCCAATCTCGACGGAGGCGCCATGAGTAACGGCATGCGCATCAGCCTCGTGCTGGCACGGGAAGACAACCCACGTCTGTACGACGAGCTTGTTCAATTTCCGAAGGGGCCACGGCGTGTGAACCGACTAAGAATGCTTGCATACGACGGCCTGCTGGCCCAAGGTGCGCCGGTTGCGCGACCTGCGCCACACACGTTTGAGGAAGGTCACCGTGCCAGCGAGTCCGGGATGTCGGAGGACCGAGCCAAGGCGTCATTGGAGTTGTTCTCCGAGCCCTTATCTGAATGAGGTCATCGTGAAAAGAAGAAAATCAACACCGGCGTCGGAGCTTGCCGCGATGGGATATTGCGAGAAGAAGATGCTGTTCGAGCATCGTATCGGGAGAAGAGTATCGTCCGCTCGCGCTCAAGCCCGGCGTGATGGCGTCGCCGCACATGAGGCGTTCCATCTCGAAGCGTCGGTGCTCGCTCCAGGCGTCGGATCTAGCGAGGCCAAGCCCTGGTGCTTCATCGCCACGGAGCTGTTTGGAGAGTCTGCATGGGAGACCATCACACTTCGCATGTGCCGGGATCGGATCTTGCGCCCCTATCCCGCCGGTCGTGCCTTTATCGGCATGTACTACCGCCACTCCCCAGCGATAGCCCGTTGGCTCTGTGGGCATAGACGCTCGCGCGCTTGTGCGCGCTTACTCCTGCGGCCAGCGGCGGTACTGCTGAAATGGCTATTCGTCCGGTATTCCTCTTTGCCTGGAACTGGGTCATGATTGTCGCTTGTGTGTCCACCTTCGTCGTGCTGATTGTCTTTTGCGCCGTGGTACTACGCATATACCGTGCGATGCTGCGGGAAGAACAGTGGCTGCCAAAGGAACTTGTGACAGCGAAACTCATGTTTTCGGAGCAGATGTTCTCTGGACCTTCCCACGCACCAGTTGTCGCGCGAGTCGACCGCGCATATTGGGCAGAAGATCAATTGCACTTGGTAGAACTCAAGAGACGAGTCCATGCCAAGATTTACGCGACCGACGTGATCGAGTTGTCCGCACAACGCCTCGCGGTCCACGCGGCAACAGGTATGCATGTCAGCATCGTGGGTGTCGTGGTGGTCGAACACCCGGTCACTGGCCGGCGCACCGCCATGCGCGTAAAACTGCTTGCCGAAGACCGTGTCATCAATCTTATGCGCCGGCGAGATGCGATTCTGGCCGGCGTCGAACGGCCTGAGGAAACGTGCCTGAGGGCGCGCTGCATCGCGTGCGAATACCGCAACGAATGCAAGGGAGAGAGGGGAGCGAAGGTCTATCCGTTGATTCGCTCTACTCCAGATTAGTACGGTCAGCCGCCGACGGGTTTAGGTCCAGCGAGCCGCCGGTTATCAAATATTCGGCAATTTTCGACATGCTACGGAAGGTGTTGCCATGAATGAGATCGAACTGGTTTTGACGATGGATCGGCGCACCGCCAGAGAACTGGCGCAGTTCGCGAAGCGCCTTGGCTTTCAGGCTTGTTACGACTTGACAGAGGCCCATTTGCCCCATGAGGAACGCATCGATAAAGCCTACCTGATGATACACGGCATGGACCTGGTGGCGCGTGCATTGTCCGGTGCAGGGTTTGCGCCGCGTTGATGATGAGACCGGACAACCGTACATGCTGCGGCGTTTGCCGCGCGACTGGACGATATTGCCTTGTTCCGGTCGTGTCGCTTCCATTCAGCTCTCGATCAAAATCCAAAATCCAAGTTGACCGCTGGCGGCACATCGGCTGCTGGTGCGGCCTTCGGTTTCGTCGCGCGCGGCGTCCGGGGCGAAGGCCAGGATGTCATCAGCTCGGCCGGGTAGTGACGGAGGAACGTGCGGGCGTAGTCGGGATTCTTGCAGTCCAGCCAGTCGTCCCATTCTGACCGAGGCACGATCACCAGCGATCGTTTCTCATCACCTGGCTTGTGAAAGCGCTTCATCAGAGGGTGGTCATCGGCATTGATGGTCAGTTGGGTGAACGATGTCTCCGGTCCGGCGTTGCCATCCCATTCGCGCCACAGTCCCGCGACGGCAAACATCGCCTTGTCCGCCATGGCGATGCTCCACCATTCCGCCTTGCCGGTTTCGTAGCAGGGCTCGTCGAAGGAGATCACCGGCACCAGGCAAAGCTGTTGCTGTTTCCAGGCGCGGGAGAACGAACGACGTTCGGCCAGGGTTTCGGAGCGTGCGTTCATGGTATCGAACTTCTTGACCCCGTTCGGAATGCGGACCTGGGGCACCATGCCGTAGCCGGCGAGTATTCCTTCACGCGCTCCGTCGGCGCCGCGCCGTACGATAGGCGCGGCATAGTCCTTGAACGTGTTGTCCTGCCAAAACCCGGTATCGTGCAAGTCGATGATGACGCCCATGACGGCTTCGAGCATGTCTGGGTCCGGCGGTCGGAAATTGACGCACATAGTAGGCAACCGGTGACGGGAAATATCAATCATAGCGCTTTTCAAGATCAGATATTATACTGTTTAAACGTACAGTATTATTTTTGGGAAACGAAATGCGCGCATGGGTCGCACGAAGAAGGGTGGAGGGGGCATTGCTTGTCCAGCCCATACAGTTTGGCCACGAATTCAGCCAAGACGCGGCGCCGTACGAGTTGCTGGTTGTCGAGGTGACCGATCAGGGCAAGCGTCGGCCCATGAAGGTCGCGCGGCTGGTTCCGGTCGGGGAGCGGCAGGCTGTCGCAGAGTTGCTGTCGCCGAAGTTGGTATGGTTCCGAAACTGGCAGTTTGTGCTCAGCGGAGTGGAGCAGGTCGCGGGTGCGCATGGCATCCGGGCCGTATTGCAGTCCTGGATATGCAAGCTCAGTCCACCAGCTTATGCGATCGGGTTCAAGGTAACCAACACCCACCAAGGTGGTGTGCTTCGGCCACGACGGATCTTGCGCGAGACAGGCAAATCAGGTGGCCAGTTGGCGGTGGCTGAACACTTTGAAACAGTGCTCGGCCGTCACACGCTACGTGCGCAGTTGGACCGTTATCAGGCTTTAGATTGCGGCAATACGGCTCGCCATTTGTTCGACTGCCGGCTTGAGTGGATGGCGGAAGAACGGTTCGAGCTCAGCGGCCTCCGCGTGGTGTCCGCCCATGGCGAGAGACCAGAACAGGTGGAATGCGACGGGTGGCTTTGCGAATTCGATATTGAGTTGCCGGAATTGACCAGGTCGCAGGTGCGTATGCTTGGCCCCTTCCATTAGGTGGTGGCCTGCCCCGGCCGGGCCCCGACGGCGCCCTGACAATGACTCGCAACAGCATCCTTTCGCGCAATTCTGCCATGAGGTCCATACGCTGGCGAAGAGCGCCGACGGCCAAGCGCCGGCCTGCGCCAGCGCGCAGCGCCGGGACGGCAGCTACAGCTACAGCGAAAGTTATCGCGTCAACCTAGCGCAGTTGAAGGGGGCGGCGTTCCGAACTTGCGAAAGAGTATTCGGAAAATGCCTGGGCAAACGCACGGCCCCACAGGCCGCCACTGGAAGCATGGGGACCAAAATTGTATGCCTTCGTGCCCCTTGCCGTTGTCAGGTCGTCGACGGTGCCGAGAGCGTCGATCAGCCCAAGTTCTTTGGCTTCGGTGCCGCTCCAGACCTCTCCTGTGGCGTAATCGATGCCTTGCTTGAGTTTGCGGCCTCTCGCTTGCACCAACTCCGCGAGAAAGGCGCCGCCCGCGTGATCGACGAGTTCCTGCGCCTTGCTTTCCGCCTCCGGCGAGACCGGTATGAATGGGTTCAAGAATGCCTTGAGTCTGCCGGAGGCGTAGATCCGCTGACTGACGCCCAGCTTGTCCATCGCCTGGTTGACTTGCCAAGGGGAGATAACGGCGCCGACTGAGCCGACCAGGCTGTATTTTCCTGCCATGATGACGTCGGTGTGCAATGCGATCAAGTAGGCTGCGGAAGCGCCGATGTTGCTGATCGCAGCGACGACCTGCTTGGGGTATCTCTTCTTGAGCGTTGAAATTGCCTGGCTGATCCGTTCCGCCTCGACTGGAGCGCCGCCAGGGCTATCGATTGCCAGGACGACTTGTTTCACATTGGCGCTTTCGAATGCGTCCTTCAGCACAGGAATAATCCGGTCGGCGGAAGCGGCTGATGTCGCGGAGATTTCACCATCAATGTGAACGACGCCAACGACTTCGCCTATCGGGCCAAGCTGCAGGCCAATGGAACTGGCATAAGCTAGCAGAGCGAGGAGAGTAGGCGTGCCAATCAATATTACCCGCCCGGCGATCCGCCATCGACGTTCATGCTTTTCGCGTCGAACTGTGATCGCGAGATGCTGTTCCTGAATCTTGCGCTGTGCTGCAATTTCGTCCACGAGCTTTACCAACAGCGATGCATCTGATTGAACTCGCGCGCCGACTGACGAACGCAGATGTCCAGAATAGTTGCGATTTGTCATAATACCTCCGTGTCATTGCTTTCAGGAATACGGTCTTAGCTAGTTTCGGCATCCTCCGCTGAGGCCAGTTAGCGCACCGAACGTGAGTCCATGCTTGCACTCCTGCCGACGAGCAGCAGGTACCTGGTCGACAGGTACTTGGTCACTCTTTGCGGATGTAGCCACGCCTTTATTGATCATCGCTTCTGTGCTTTCGCTAGTCTCCGCTGCGCGCAGCCAAGCTTCGGCCGTTTTCAATTGAATTATTTGGCATTTGACCCTGAAAGCATGCGGCTGTTCGGCAGTGGGAAAAGGCTCCCGGATGATATTTGCCGCACCACAGAGTCTAGTTGCAACATCCGTAAAATATTGATCCTCAAATCGACTGCCGTCGTCCGAGTGCAAAATAACCGTTTGCCCAAGGTGACACGAGCTGACGATGAAGCGCATTGCAAGCCTTGCGTATATTGCCTCTATGTTGGGAGTTCGCGCCGGAACGAATGTAAGCTGGCCCAGCCGGGAAGTTGTGTACGGCGACAAGTCACATACAGAATCGTCATTCGTTCGTCCGTTCAACGACACGGCAGAAACATTTTGTATAAGTAAAAAAATCGCGCTTATAGCTGCAAAGACGATACGCTTCATGTCGAGCTCCGTAAGTTGAAACTGGGTGTGGCAAGGGGTATCATGAGAGGCAAATACGGGGGAGGCATGGAGCATACGCGTGCACGTAGAGTGTTGATGGCTATGACCGTAGGGGGAATAGCTGGTGTTGCCTTTGTCTTCAACGATGATTGGTTCACGCAGTTCATCGGTGCTGTACTTGGTTGTGTTTGCATGTTCGTTGCCTATGCCGTATTTGATTTTTGCGCTGCCTGGTATGAACGCAGTACACCATCTAGTCTCCGTCGATATCAGGTATATCGGAATGAGTACGATCAGGACACCTTTCGAATTGAGCGGATTTTCATGGATGACGGTAAGCCTTGGTAGTGCGCTTTACTTTGGTTTTTTTTCAGGTCGGAGTTTTTTAGCCAATGCCCTTATACCGTCGCCGACCGTGTCGGAAATGGGATCCCTTGAGTTTTCCATACTGCTGTACACCTTTCCTATGAGGGAATGCCCTTTTGCCGGATGAGGTTGACCGTCCTTTCCGATTTCGATCCCGTTCTCTTTCTCGAACCCAAGAATCTTTTGGTTTACCTCGCTATCGATGTTGATACCTGACCTCTCAATGCCGCTCTTATCACCACGAAGTTTCCTTTCGACTGAATTCTGCTTCTCCACATGCTCAGTTCCAAGTTGTGTTTTCTTTGATGGCGTGGCTATCGGATCCGTATGCAAGTGTGATTGGATTGTTTTGCCCACATCGATATTGGAAGGGGTACTTCCAACTTCTGTTGCGTATGCTTGATACCGCGAGCGCACGTTTTCAAACGTCTTCGGCAAGCTTTCTGGAGCAACGCGTATTGGCGGCAGGGCCTCGTTACCTAGATAGCTTTCCAAACGACGAAGCATGGCTCCGCTTCCTAATTTCTGCGTCCGCAGAAGGTCCGCAAAGAACGTCGTGTGATTCGGATCTTTGGCCAAGTCCAGTGAGATGCTTTCGCCTCTAGAAAACATTGATGCGATCCGTTCCGAGTACGCTTCCTCCGAACGCAAATTTGCCTCTGCCCGAGCCATTCTTGTAGCCGTGGCTGTGATCCTTTTACTATGTTCCTCCCCCTCACGGGTTTCCGAGAATACGTTCGAAAGATCGCGTGAGTCTTTGGATATCGACTCGGCGAAGTCCTTGAACTTGCTGCTGTCTTCGCTTGAGAGGTAGGTTTTAATTTTCTGATTTAGCTGGTCCAGTCCCGCAGATGTACCTGTTTGCGTTTTAAGCGCCCCCAGTGCTCCAATTGGCGTGCTTGTATCAGCCTTCAACGAGCCGCCGAGCGCGACCTCTGTGACCTGTCGTACCGATGCCCCCGTCTGTTGGCTCACGTTTGCTGCAATCTGCTTCAACTCGCTGGCGCGTTGCCCGGTTGTACTACGTTCTGATTTAGCCGTCCCCTCAGACTGTGTATCTCCTGTTCCTCGTGCTCGTGCAGAAGAGATCACGTCTGCTACCGCTGAGGCGTATTCGTGTGACGAAGAGAGTACTTCCGCTTTTGCAGCGGCAACCGACCGCTGCGCCTCCGTCACTTCACTCTTCGTCAGGCCGACGACGATTTGTCGTGATGCAGGCCCTTCATTCATCAACGCTTTGATGGCTGTGAGACCGGAACTTGCATTTGTGGTTAGGGTGTTTCCGGTAGAATCGTCCTGGCGGGCGCGGAAATACGGTGAAGAACGGGACGGCGTGAGTGTCATTTGATCCATCGTGACATTGCCCATGCCGGTGTTCCCGACGGCGGCCGCGCTCGTGTCAGATGTCAGTATCGATTGCAACGTCGACCAGCCAGACAGCACTGCGGTGCCGAAGTTTTCCATGCGTTTCATGGCGAACCAGGCGATGAACGGTATGCTCGCGGTGAGATAGCCGACAACCGCTTCCGAAGAGATAGCGTTCGAGTAAATCGAATTGGAGGTACTCAGCGACAGTGCCTTGAGTCCGCCTCCGACGTCTGCCGCTGCTGCCAGTTCCTTGGCTGCGTAAATAGTCGCCAGATAATTCAGAATGGCATAAAGTACAGGCCAGAGTTGGATGAAAATCAGGACGGCGGAGTAGTTTTTTATCGACATCATGGTCTCTTTTCCACTCGTAAGCAGGACAAGCAATACCCAAACGGGAAAGAGCGCGTAGACGAGCGCTTCGATGACGTTTCGTATAACCGGAAGTCCTTCCTCGGCGACTTTTCCCGAATTGATCCAGGATGCATTGGTTTGCGCGACCGCTTGTGCCCGGCCCACCGCGAGCATCATGGCGGGGGCATCGTTGATCTTCTGGCCGATCAGCATGCTGGTGTCGTTGATCGCATTGATCATCGCGTTTTGTCTGACGATATCGGCGGCGGTTGCGGCAGCGTCGGCAATCTGGGTCTTGATATATGTCTGCTCGATTTGACCAACCAGTACCGACGCCACCACAGACGGTGGCAGGGTTGGGTTCAACTCGAGGGCAAGGCTGTCGTGGATATGCTTGACTTGTGTCGGCATGAGCTTGTCCAATGCTGTATATATTGCCGGACACGGCATAACTTGCGTCTCTCCCGACGCGTCGGTGATTGTGCTAAAGCGTGCAGGGTTGGGGGTTGCCATCAGCGGCCACACATTACCGGAATTGGCGAAGTCAGCCGGGGCAACGGTTCCGTCGGCGAGATCGTACATGGTGCAGTTTGCAATGAAGTTAATCAGGTCGGTACGGAATCGCGGCTCCGTGAAGACAACACGGCTCGTTTTCCGGATCAACCGGTTTCCGAACATAAGGCCGTTTTTTTGGTAGGCGAGTTCAGGCGGAAGCCCTGCCGGGCCGGGAATGGCCTGGAAGGCTGTCTCGAACAGGCTGGCGGTCACGTGGCCGACAGTGCTCGTGGGTGAGGCCAGTACCGCCAATCCCAACGGTACATTGTCGACGAAGCGTTCCGCGCCACCGCCAGTCTTGTCGATGATTCCGACTTGTACACGTGGGACAAAAAGGATCGACAGCACCAGGGTAACCGACGCCAGCCATTGCCAGCCAATCAGCTTTTGCGGGGCGAAAGCATAGGCCGTAAAAGCTGTGACGAAACCGTAGAATGCGACCATCGCGATAGCGCCCTTGAAATCCTGCGCGCCGGCGATCGCCGCAATCGCGTTAAACACCCCCGCCAACGTATCGGCGTCCTGGTATGCATAGATTTCCCACATCGTCGCCTCCGATGCCTTCGGCTAGCGAAGCCAGGCAGTCTTACGTCCCAGCATGTCAAGGACGTGCTGGGGCATGCCTGTACGCAGTTGACGTTCCATTTGCTCAATCTGCGTCGAAATCGCTGTCATGGACGCCACTTTTTGGTAGTAGAGCGACTTTTCTCGGGACAACTGTGCTAGCAAGCTTGTGGTTCGGTCGCGTAGGTCACGCGCCTTCGATTCTTGCTTTTGGTCGAGTAAGAAATCCTTGTCGAGCGCGTTCAATCCTACGCGCAGGTTCTTGTCCAAGAAGACGTAGGCGTAGTCGGCGGCGATCACTTCGCGGTATCGGCCAATCAGGTCCTCCGCCAGATTCTTCGAGTTGCTGATGGAGGCGACCGACAACATGCGGTAGACCGGTTCGGTGGTCTGATTGACGAAGCCCACTTCTGCGGAGTCGTTCGCGATCGGACTTCTGCTCAGGATCTTGTCGGAGATCGAGCGCATCAGTGTTTCGACGCGGGTGGTGAATGGCGTGTGTTTGTAGCCGTCGTCTACCGTGACGGCATCGCAAGTGTCGTAGTTGTTGCATTTGAGGACTTGCTGCGTGACCTGGCCTCCGCCAGCGTCGGCCTGTCCATACAGCAGATTGGAAATTGAGGTCAGCGTGGGCGGTATCGGATCCGGGTCCCTGCCGTTGGCAAAGATGACGGTGCCGACCATACTCATGATCAGTTCACGCTCGTTGTCATCAAGTTTGGTGCCGGCCAGCTTGAGCGCCTGCCACGTGAGGTTTCCGGTGAAGGGGACCTTGTTCTTGATGCCCGGATCATCGGACTTCCTGCCCGAGTCCAGGATGGACGGCTTGTCTGTCTTGCAGCGCTGCTCGGCATCGGCGTAATCCGATGCGATGCCCAAACTGACAGCGATGTCCTGGCACGCTTTGTTGGTGCTCAGGTTGGTCGCTTCTGCGGCATTTCGCACGAGGGCGGTCGCGATTGAACAGGAGTTCTTGTTCTGTCCGTTCACCATCTCCGCCAGTTGATGGAAGCGGGAACTGATGCTGCCCAGCAGTGGCGACACCGTGTCGAGCGCCAACTGGAACGCGATGCCGGGCAGGGCGGAGGTAATGTTCTTGAGCATGTCCTTGAGCTGGGCCGAGGAAATGTGCGAAAAGGCGCCGCCGAAGGCGTCGATGCCTGCGCAGCCGCCATGCGCTTCGGGCAGGTCAATGGCGATCAACTGATAGGTCTTATTGGGTGCGCGCAGCATGAGATTGCCCCCGCTGTAAGTATTGAACACCTGGCCTCGGAATGCCCCGGGCTTGGTGTAGTTACCTATCATCGAGAGGTCCTTGAACATCTTTTGGGTTTCCGCGTTCAAGTCCCCTGCGCGCAATGGCGAACAGAGCGCCAGAGCGGCAAGGGCCCAAGTGATGGGGATCGGTCTGGGCGACATGTTGGCCTCCTATTTGTTAGCGGCGGTAAGTGCCGAGACAGGCTGCGGCGTGGCGGTGGTGATGACGCGTTCGATCAGCTCGTTTTCCGACATGACGCCGAAGCCAAGCGGAACGATCCGGCCGCTCGATGGATGGGCCAGAAACAGCGCGGGTACCTGCTGGACCTTGAGCGCTAGCGCGATGCCGTTGTCGCCACGCGGGGAAGGGAATTCCGGCAGCGTGCCGCCGTCGGTGCTGATGGCGGACACCTGCAAACCATACCGCTGTTCGAATGCCTTCAGGACCGGGGCGAAGGCATGGCAATATGGGCAGTCGCCGCGGAAGAAGAACAGCACGATGTGTTCACGCGCCAGGACAGCGAGCTGTGTGCGCCGTTCCGCCATCTGCTGACGTTCATAGATGTCTACCGCAAAGGTCGCCGAAGGCCTGGCCTGCGCGCTGGGATCGAGCTCCGGCGACATCCATGCCACGCGTTTCGCGACATCCGAGAAACGCGACGCGTCGCTCAGGATGCGCGCCTCAAGTTGCAGATAGGCGTGGACGTTATCGACCGTCGGCGCCATGATGGCGACGATGCGGGCTTCTTCCACGGCCTTCTGCAGCGCCTTGTAGCGGATGATCTCCGGCTGCTCGTCTTTGATGCCGGTGGCCGTTCGCGACGGAGATGGCGCCGGCACGGGCGCGTCGTCATAGAAATGCCAGCCGCGGCGTGGATCGTCCGCCGGAAGATGGGTAAGCTGCTGGCCACTGGCAGGAACAAGACAGACCAGGAGCACGGGCAGGGCAAGGATGCGCTTCATCATTCGGCCTCCGCACGGGAAGATGGAGGACGGCCATCGCGGCAATAGTCGATGCCGAAATCGATGCGACGCGGACCGCCGCCCGGCGCGCCCGGCGAGCGCACGTCGTCCTGTGAAAATGCCACATTCAGCCGCCGACAGC
>JGI25154J39366_1000905_pt1 | contig 12549 bp, 18 predicted proteins | sample AraplaL_Col_mTSA_FD_39366 | JGI IMG/M metagenome (IMG submission 39366) | reverse complement strand
GAATGCCGGTCGGGCCATCGTTGGTTTTCGGTCGAGGGGGTGGGTGGCCTCGCCGGAGGGGGAACGCCTCCGAGAGAGCGGTGGCCGGATCGAATGCCGGTCGGGCCATCGTTGGTTTTCGGTCGAGGGGGTGGGTGGCCTCGCCGGAGGGGGAACGCCTCCAAGAGAGCGGTGGCCAGGCAGAACGGCGGGCGATACAGGGCAGAAGTCTATCCGCCCTGGGAATTCTTTCTGACGCCTATTTTTTAAGGATAGAGATTCATCAATAAATCAGCACACTCGCTGACTTTCATGTCTGTGTACTCCGACATGAGTTCTGCATCTTTGGTGCTTGTAATGGCGTTTTCCGACACCGGCACACCGAGCCTTTTCAACTGTTTCAATTCCAGCGCGACCATCTCGCTAAATGAAATTTCATGTTTATCATTCATTTTTTATCATCCTATATGTCGTAGATCGAATACTCATTTAAGGAATGCACCAATCTCCCCTATGTAAAGTTATTTTCTTGTTTGCGTTTGGCCGCTGCGCGTTCATGTAAGCGCTGTATCGTCTTACGAACCGCCTCGCGCTGTGCCTCGGTCTGCTCAAATACTTGGGGTTTCAGGTCTAAGCGCCCGTCGTCATACATGCGCATCATGGATGCTAGATAGCTCGGGTCGCCCGGCCAGCCGCAGCGCTTCCAATACGCCAACAATTCGGTCTTCTCCTGGTGAGCATAAGTCGCCATTTTTGCGCGCGCCTGTCGCCAACCGTTGGCTCGCCGGGCACGATCTGCAATTTCCTGCCTATTCCATCGATCTCGACGCAATGTCATTTCGCTGTCTACATCTGTCTGCTCGGCCGCAATGAATTCCGGGAAAAGCGGATAACGCTCGATTTCCCGTTTTTGCTTACGTGCATATGCCTTTCTCTTGCGCTCGGTATCGTGGAATTCGTACCTTTCTAGCCGCTTAAATCTCATCGTTCGATTTCTTCGTTTAACTTAAAGACGTTCCGCGACAAAAACTTCCGCCACTTCATCCAGGAACATGCCCCACTTAATGGCTAGATTTTCCATGCTCATTGAACGAAGAATCGGCCCGCGAAATCCGAGCTTGCGAAGGCGATTCATTTCCGCGCTTATCACTTGGCGATTCATGTTTTTATTCTTTCTAATTCTCAGAATGAACCAGCTTTAGGCCTGCTCTCGCAAATGCACTTTTAATTTCCCCGCGGACGGGGACTTGCTCTTGTTCCTGGGCGGCTTGCCAGCGTTCAATCGTCTTGTTGGCGTATTCGATTGCTCTCACTGCGCTTTCTAAATCGCTGGTGAACCTGGGCGATATTTCTTGCGTTGCAGCTCTTACGCGCTCGATGTGCTCATTGAGGCGTGTAGGCACGTTGCATCGGGCAAATTCCTGGCGTGTGCTGCCGGACAGGTCATTTCTCGACCAGTTCAGCGCATCCACAATTCGGCGAAATTCTCCAATTTTCATTTTTAGTAGAGAAAATGAGTGTACGAATTAGCCACGTATACAACAGCTGGCGCCACGGCCATTGCGAGCAACATCGCATGCTGCCACCATGCCAATTTTTTATTAAAGTCGATTTCGTAATCCATGATTTTCCTTGGGATTAGCAGACGTAAATGAAGCCTTGATTGCGATTCGCAAAATCCTTAGCACCGGCGCAAAACACCTCATCGCCAATAGAAAACTTCACTACTGACTTTGTTTTTTTTAGAATTACTAACTTTCCGTCTACCATTCGGCTAGACGATGCTCTCACTTCACCTGTTGCGAACGATACAGCGAGAATTTTTTTAATTTCTACCGATGGCATATTTATCCTAGTAGGCTTGTCTGCGGAGGATTGCAGGAAGGCATTCTTGATCGCGGCAGAATTGGCGACCATGGCGGCATACCTCGTAGATCACATATTTCATTGTTGTTACTCGCTTAAGTTGTTATGCGGGATGGTTTGTTCGCCTGCGTTTGGATCAATAGCGGCAGTGATCCAAGTATTTTGCGATCAGCTGCGCGTCTTCTCTGCAAGATTGCTGGAAGCCTTCCAGAGAGGCTTTAGCGCGAGCTGCAAAGATTTCGTAGTGCAGACCACATCCTTGATTCGCTTTGTTCAGGATTGCGTCTACAACGTCTTTGATTTTCTTGGTTTCGCCGGCAACGGTAATTTCCGCCTCTCCTGCCTGGTCGCTTTCTTCACGGGTAAATACCGGTGTTACTTCTTCAATTTCCCATGCTTCGCAACTCTCAACATAAGCGATCGCATCTTGCTTCGTTTTGAATTCCCCGATAATCCCTGAGTCTGCTTCGTCATGCCGGTGAACCACATATGCATAGTCACTGGGGGAGTAGCTGACCGAATAGGTATAGTCCAGTCCTGTCAAATCGTAGTAGGTTCCGGACGACCAGCAACGGATGTACTCGCCATGATCGTCTTCAACTCGGAATTCAGCAGCTGTCAGCCTTCCATCTGCAATTTCCAGCCGTTCCATTGCAGCTTCGATATATTCGTTCGAATATCCTTGCTCATGAGCAAATGAGAGATGCCGTTTGGCAAAATCATATTCCGCCTCGGCTGCTGACAAGTCGATACGGATATAGACTCGCTTTAATGAAAATGCAGCGTCCAACTTCAGTGCGTCTTCAAAACTCTCGGGGATTCTCGACATTTTTAATCTCCTGGATGACTTAACCAATGACTACATTATATCACTTTACAGATTACTGAGTACTCTCTAATGCGATTTTTAATCATTGTATTTACTAATCATCTGTAAGACCTTGGTATACATTGGCTATCCCCTCCCCCCACACTACCGAACCGCTTTTTAGAGTGCTGCTCATCCTGGGCGAGCTGGCCGCCGTGTCCCGATAGGGCACGGGGTTTCGGCCTGCGATCTACGTCCGGCGGGTAGCCCGAAGCCCTGGCGCCGTAGGTGCCAGGGTGAGCCGGTAGGAGCCGGCGCGGTTAGCGCTGCCGCGTAGCGGCACTCCGTATCCCGGCGAAGGCCCGTCGGATGCGCTGAGGCCGTTGGGCAAGGTCAATGAAATTTCGCATGCGAAATTTCTCCTTAACTCCTGGAAGCTATTAAGGGCAAGCGAAGCGCGCAGCGCCAAAGGCGCGGAGGCGTTAGCCGACCGAAGGGAGGGAAGGATTGAAGCCCGAAGGGGCGAGACGCTGCAGGCGGCTCGATGCGAAGCACGAAAGCCCGACCCGGCGTAGCCGGGGAACGCCAAAAAAAGAAGGTTGGTATTTCAACGAATCCTAAACTGCCCCATAAGATGGGGGGTCAGGAACTCGTATAGCGGGGCCGATAATTGCGGTTCCAAGCCTTCGCATAAGGCGAAATGGAAAAACTTTTCCACGGTCGGTTTATAACTATCCGGCAACGAATTGAGCAATGAAAGACTGCATACCATGTCGGGGTGCAGGAACGACACCACAAATTGCACAAGCTGTTCGCCATGCTTGTTGCTTGCGTTCTGCTCGATCAGACGGATGATTTCACCTATCTCTATTGGCAATGACAAAATGAAGGTTTGACGGTCTTGGGGAGTGCTATGGGTCATGGGAGAAAGGGTATTTTTAACAGGGTAATTTTACCGTGCCTCCCCTGCCCTGCCCTTTTTAGTTCTGTTCCTGGTCAGCATTGACTCCGCCAGAATCCCAACACGCTTGTAAAGAGATAACCGCATTGCTGTATTAACAGGCCATTACGCTCGATGCTGATGGCGAAAAGGATCATTGCGACATTTGCCACGAGGAACCCAAGCCAGCCAAATCTGGCAATGGCTGGCTTGTTGAGCGCGAGTAGGAACGCTCCCAGCAGGCCAATAATCGATCCAGTCCATTCATACATAGATATCATGGTTTTCCTTATCGTTGCGCCCTAGGGCGTGCAGGTTGGGGTTCTTGGCGGGCCAGCTCGGCCGCAGCTGCATCGTAAGAGGCTATCCACTCGTCCGCGCCATTTTTATCAATCGGTTTTTTCTGATTCGTAACTGGTGGCAGAGGCTTGCAACGCGCCAGCGGCACGATTTTTTTGACGGTGAAATAGACGCCTGATTTTCGTTCGGCGCGGTTCTGCCATGTCTGCATGCTGCCAAAGACCTCAATGCGCGAACCCTTCGTGAGCATCAGTTCAGCATCTTTGGCCAGCTGTCCAAAGCAGCGCATATAAAAATAGCTTGCCTCCTGATCCGCATCGGGGTTGTCCACCGCAATCGTAAAGCTCGCCTGGGCGCTCTTCGTGTCCTTCCCCATATCCAAGTCGCGGACAACATTGCCGATAATTCGGAATGCTGCTCCTGACGGTGTATGTTGCTGGCTGGATACGTTAGTCATTTTGAGTTCACTTTCGTATTTCTTGGCTGAATGTGACGCACTCGGCGTCACTCAATTTGAGTAACTTACGGCTTCACCTGGCCACGCTCAAACCGAGTAATCAGGCGGTGTAATGCTTCTGGATGGGCCGGATATTTGCTGCGGCTGTTCCAGTAATTGAGAACGGTTTGGCCTGCTGGCGCACCCATTGCCCGAATACGTGCGCGGGCAGACATCCAGCCTAGAGCCCTCGCTGTCCTGGTCTCGCGTTGCTGGCGGTCATGAAGGGCGCGCAGCTGGTCAATTTCCTGATCGACGGGGAGTTGGCGTTCCGAGATTTCCGCTGCGAACAGTGGAAAATCTGTCTCTAACTCGCGCCGTTGCCTGCGCACGATGGCGGTGCGCTTTTGGTGCGTCTCCCGATACTGGCGTTTTGCCAAGCGTTGAAAGCGCATGTCGTCACCTCTTAGGCAGCAGCGCCGCAAACCAGCATGCGCCGCCCGCTGCGCTGCACTGTCAAGATTCCGGCGAGCACTTCCTGGAAGTGTTCGCCTTCGTTTTCGGTTTGAGCCACTGCCAGCGATGCAAAAGTCGCGATATTGCGGTCGTCCCAGTCGTTGCCAAAGCAAACCGTCACGCGGTTGCGCACAGTCTCATTGAGGCCATTGATAACGATGGTTCCTTTGCCGAGATATCGGCCCATAAGTTCGCGCTGATCCGCTGCCTTAATCTTTCCGCGCCATTCGCCGTATATGCTGCCGGTGCGTTCCAGCAGGAACAGCGCCAGATTTGCTGCATAATCGATGTCGTCGAAGGCGTCCGGCAGGATGCATTGAGGTTGAAGATTGTTCATTGCTTAGCCTCCGCTTTAGGGTTTCCGAAGCCTGCCGCTGCAAGAATTTCCAGCTGGTCAGAATTCATTTCCGAATCAGAGACGGTTTTGACTTTCTGATAAATCATGGTGCCGTAAATGTCAGCCAGTTTTCGGGTTTTAGGGCCGAGCTTTTGGCCTTCCGTGCCTTCAAGTCTGGTCATCAGGTTGATAGCGGATTCGATTTGCTCGATGGTGAATTGCGCCATATCGTTGCCCCTCTGTTGAATTAACCAATGAAAGAATTATAGCATGTTATAAATTACTTGATACTCTATAACAGCTCTATTTATCATTGTATTTATTGATAATTCATAAGGTTTTGGTATACGTTACCTATCGCTACTTTAAAAATTTCGCATGCGAAATCTGAGGCACGTAATCACGCGGCCGAAATGAAAATGCCGCCACAAGGGCGGCATATTGCAATCCTCAATTACTCAACGATCGAGGATCAGCATGGCCGTACCTACGTTCGTTCCTGATTCCGCAAATGTGCTGTCGGGGAGCACTTCCCAGATTCCACCTTGGGACTCAACGAACGGTAGCAGCAGGTCTTTTTGTTTAGGGCCGTTGGCGCAGATCGCCACCAGTCGTCCGCCCGGTTTAAGCATGTTGTAGGCATGGCGAATGTGCTTGATATCGTCCGCATTTACAAAAGGTGGATTCATGCAAATTGCATCGAATTCGCCACCCAAGGTTTCAGCGCTGCAGTTCAGAAAATCGCCGATAACAACAGCCCGCTTTGTCGCATCGAGGCGGCCGCCTAGTTTTGCATTGATTTCCACCGCCACCACGCTGCAGCCTTCGGGAAGCTGGTCAAGAATGCGGCCGGTGCCGGCGCTAGGTTCTAAGACGCGCATGCCTGGCTTAATGCCTGCCTCATCGACCATGCGTGCCGCCAGCGTTTCGGGTGTCGGGAAAAGCTGCGGAGCGGTTACGAACTCGACGCCGCGCTTGAGCTGCTGGCGCATCGCTTCAAATGCTGCAGCATCGAGTTGCGGTGCAGGCGTTGTCTCTTCCTGGGCGGCGGGGGCTTCGCTGGCCATTGCTGTTGCTGGTTGCTGTTCAGCCGCTGTGCAGCTGGTTGCCGTGGCTATTTCTTGGATTTCATCTTGAGTAACTTCGGCGGGTGAGTTGTTTTCTGTTGCTGGTGCTGCTGGTGGATTGCTTCGCTTCGCGTCGGTCAAATATACCGCCGTCAAGCCGCCACGGTGAATCATAGAACGGACTCGGTGCCGCCCGTATTGCTCGCCCTGAGAAACTGAATTCTTGATGTCCGGGCGATAACCGCCGGGGCGCTTTGCGCCATGTCCCAGCTCGCGGGAACCTTTGTAGTCCTTGTGGGTAGAATCCCATTCGGCCTTGGTGATGTGGTGGAAGCCTTCGCCTGGATAGTTGCACATTGGCGGCAATTTGGCAGATTTCTCCACTTCAGCGGCTTTCTCTGCACTCGGTGCGCGATAGTCTTGCACTTCTTCGATGCCGCGAATCGGCACGAATCGTTGATTCGTGGTCACGCTATTGATTCGGCCTCCCGCCTTGTTCACGCGTACAACATCGAACCATTCACCGCCAATTTTTACTTGGCCGCCCTTTTGGATGTCGAATTTGTCGGCGGCAAGTCCGCCTTGCTCGGCCAGCATGGCGCGCTCATATGCAAGGCGATTTTCATAGTGGGCGATCCAGCGGTTGCAAAACGCGATACGGCGCGGGTATGCGGTCTTAGCTGCCTTTATCACCTCCGCCAAAGAACGCGGGGCATACAATCCTGGATACTCGCCAGTCAGGGCCGTATATGCCGATGGGTTGCCGTTGTGGTCTTCGCGATCGCCTTCCTTGCGCGCCAGGTAGAACGTTGACATACCGGCGATACGCAACGCGACAGCCATTTGCAATTCGGCGTCTTGTTCTGCCTCGCATTCTGTCCACAACTTCAACCACATATCTGCTTCATCATGGTTTTTCTTCTGCTTTCGCAAGTCCGCTTCAATGGTCTTGATTCGGCGGGCGCGCACGTCCGGGCGTTCCTTGTATTTGGCATGCGCAAGCGCCCCAGCTGCGCGGCGCTTCCAGTAGTCGGCGGTGTCCCATAAGCTAACTGCGCGGCGCATGTGGTTTTCCATGCGCTCCTTGTCCTTGCGCGCTCGTTTTTCGCTGTGATGGCCGATTAAAATCGGTTGGCCGAAATCAAAGCGTGCGCCGATATCGGATACTGCCTTGTATGCGAAGTTCGCTTCTTTTGTCCTGCTACCGTGATAATCGGTGAAGCGGTCGGCGCGTTCTTCCGCACGGCTTGCCAGCGTCGTATCTTCGTCGCCAATTTCCCCCGCCAGTTCTATTAACAGGTCTTCCCGGGCCGGCGTCCACATGCTCGCCACAAAAAAACCTTGCTTGGGCGCATAGATAAAACCTGCCTTCTTTACCCGATCGTACAACTCCTTATCCAAACGCGACGTTGAATAGAGGCGCAATTTATTATCTTCGGGGGAGTAAGTGGCGCTGTACGACATTTTGAATTTCCTTTCGAGATTTTGGAGTGATCGGGGCGCATAGATCCGGTGCGGCGATCGTAGGTTTTCGTTTCAAACTGCTGGTGCCGCTTGGGCTATCTGGTGATCGGTTCACATGAGTCCTGTCGCGGCAAGGCTGGCAAAAAATGGAGGCGGCTGGCGGCGCAAGGGGCAAACCGGAGGCCGCACGCCTGGCCGCGCAGCGGACAGGACCGGGTGAGGATTTGAGCGTTAGCGACCCTTGCGCCGCCAGCCGTCTCCGTTTTATTTTTTTGCCTGACTAGCGGCAGGACTTATGTGCGCTGAGTAGGTAGCGTGCCGGCCACTGCAGGGGGTAACGGCGCGCAGCGCCGTCCGGGCGCATGGCGCCCTGATTAGGGGATTGGCAAGCGAAGCGCGCAGCGCCGAAGGCGCGGAGGCGTTAGCCGACCGAAGGGAGGGAAGGATTGAAGCCCGAAGGGGCGAGACGCTGCAGGCGGCTCGATGCGAAGCACGAAAGCCCGACCCGGCGCAGCCGGGGAACGCCCAAGGTCTTTTGAATTAACATCACCGCGGCTCGAAATCAGGTAATTTTCTTTATGCCGAAGGTATCTTTCAACGAAAAATGCTCAATTTGACTAACAACTACTCACCGGGCTGTGCGCTTCTCAGATCAGCTAATTTACTCAAAACGACTAATTTCAATGTTCTATTGTTCAATTTTTACTGATTTGAAACTATTCATATCGTTACTTACCAGCGCATAATTGCTTGAATACCAATTATTCTGCGGATTGACCTCGGAATTTACTTGTTGCTTATACTGCTCAAAATGAGTGATGCCTTGATAACCGGCTTCAACACTGGAGTTCTAAATTCTCAGTTAGTCAGATTGAGTGAAAACATCATGGAATTGCTTCGATTGATGGTTGTGAATGTGGCTAGACCTGTCAAACAGGAAATACTTTCCGCGATTAATCATTTACTCAAAATGACTAACAAGGTTGTCAGATTTACTATTCGGTAAGTTTTCAGTTGTCAGTCATTTTGAGTGAACGTAGAGATGCCAGAGGTTATTAAATTTCGCATGCGAAATTGCGTGATCATGTTTTTGCCGTAAGCAGCAGCCAAATCGACTTGAGAACATCTGCTCAATTTCGAGTTTGAATAACGAAGAGAAAGGACTGACTCCGTGAAATTTCGCATGCGAAATTTCATTGGAGCATTTAGTTTTAACGTTGGCCAAGTCAGGCCAGGTCAATGCAAGAGAGAAGGGGGTGCCTAGCGGCGGGGCGAAGCCCCAAGAGCGTCCGACTTGTCCTGGCATGCCAGGACGACTTACCCGGAGGCCTGAGCCTGCGGGTCACTTGAGGCCGGACGTAGCCATGCGCCCGCCCAAGCCGTGCAGGAGGATTTAGCCAGCAAAGCTAACTTGCGGCTTCAACCCAAGTTTACCCGCCAAGGTCATCAGCATATCCAAGCTGAAATCTTCAACTTTGCCTTTCATCAGGCGGGAAACTCGCGGCTGGGTCAGACCTAGTTCTTTTGCCGCTACGGCTTGTGTCCAACCTGTTTCCTTCAGGCGCTGGGAGGTTTCGGCCAGCACCTTGACGCGCATGAGCATGACTTGGGCTTCGGCAGTGTCAAAGCCCAAGTCAGCAAACACATTGCCGCTGCTGGGGGTGCGGCTTTCATCATTCCAGCGGGGATCAGTGGTTTCCATTTTCATACTCCAATCATTTTGTACCGTTTTGCCGCAAGTTCGATATCCATCTTTTCGGTCTTTTGTGTCTTCTTCTGGAAGGCATGAAGAACATAGATGGCTTTAGCAACCTTTGCCACATACATTACGCGAAACGCTCCATTTGCTTTGTCACGATAGCGGATCTCATATGCTCCTGAACCAACTGTCGGCATTGGTTTAAAATCAGTAGGCTCTAATCCGTATTGGACACGGGCCAACTCAACGCCTAAACCGTGACGAACATCTTCCGGCATATCACGTAAATCGCTCAGACTTGAGCCGAGAAATTCAATTGGTTTCATGGGTTAATTATACCAGTACTTGTATAATCAAGCAAATATTATATGCAAGTATTTGAATAAATCGCGCCGCTTTGATGTTGCGAGCGGCGCGATACAGATGCTTAAGCGGTACGCATCATTTCTGGCACCCAGCGAGTGTCAGTCAAATTGAGTGCTGCCGCCTCAACCATTTGAGCTTTTTTCAAGCCGACCATCTTATTTGCTGCGTCGGCAGAAACTGCTTCGGTCACGACAGCCAAGAGGTGCTTTGACGAAACATGGTTCAGATATGCGTCCGGTGTCGGCTTCCACCAGTCAGCCATATCCAGATTCACTGCTTTTGCCAGTTCCGCAGCAGGTACTTCTTTATCGCCATTGCCGTGCAGTACGTCGATAGACAGCGCCACGCAAAGCGCAACCAGTTGCAACAGGCTGCTTTCTGGCAGTTCCAAGAGACGGGAAAACATCGAACTGTCGTCACCTTCCTTGGCCTTCACCATCTGAGCCGCTTGCTCGATCTGCTCTTGGACGTTCTGCCATGCCTCGTTGGTTTCAATTTCCTTTGCAGCGCCTTTGAGGTAAGGCGGACGAATGGCGATGGTCGAATCTTTACGCGACCAGTCGCGGTCACTCAGCACGCCTGGAAGGATTGATGCCAGCATGACTGCAAAAGCAACTTTCTGGTTATCTGCAACCAGTTTTTGCAGGGCTGCATTACGGTGGGCGCTCATACGGCGGGTGTGCGCATCCGAATGTGCCGACCGTTCTTTTTTTTCTGGTTGTCCTTGTGACTGTGCGATGCCTGCGCCTTCGTCAGCATCCTCTTCGCTTTGGTCATCTTCGCTTTCGCTCTCGGTTTTTGCGACGGGGCGGACTTTCAGACTGGAGCGCGCCAGTACGCCATTGTTGAACCAGAAGAACGCACCAGCGCGGGTTGCGTATGCGGGGTCAATCATCACCCGCATATCTTGCATTGCTTCCATCTCTGCCTCATTGGCATCAATTTCTGCGCTCAGCTTTTCTTCTTCTTCGGTGTCCGAGGTATCTTGGTACTCGTCATAAGCCTTGGCATTTCGCGTTTCCAGAGCGTCATACTTGGCCTGCTCCTCCTCGGTAAAATCACGCTGGGTGGTCGGTGCATCGCGCAACTCAGAAATCGCCGAGTAGGGTCGAGCAACGCTTACTTCTGCCCATGCTAAGCCTTCTTGTTCCTTGATTTTATTCACTGCCAAGGTCAGTTTTTCTAATGCCAACTGTTGAACCAGCGGAGTATTGACCATGAAGCCTTCGCCCTCTTGGGCAAACAAGTCAACGTTGAATTCGCCGCCAGCGGCGAGATATGCATCCTTCCCCACGAACAGGCCGAGGGGGCTATTAGCAGGCGTTTCACCTTGGGTTACGAGGGCGCGCAGTTCTTCCGGATCGCGTTGGTAGTCTGGTGTTGCATTCCATGCTGCTTCTTGGCGTGCGTGGTCTTCCACGATGCTCAGGGCAGTCAGCTGCTGCAAGGTTGCTTCGTTCTTTCGGTAAAGATCCATCAGGATAGGGCTGATGGTTGCAAGGCGCAGACGTTGTGTGATGAGAATGGGTGCATAACCGAACATCGCACCGATATCCTTCGATGTATGCCCCATGTCTGCCAGCGCCAGAAATGCCTTGAGTTCGTCGGCTGGATGAGGGTTCGTGCGCGCCTTGTTTTCCATCAGACTTGTTTTGACAGCATCCTTGACGTCGATGATCTTGACGGGCACCGGGAAATCTTCATCGATCAGACCATCTGCCAGCTTCTTGAAAAGTGAGCGAAGACGGCTACCGCCCCCATTGATTGCGACTTTGCCAGTAGGTTTCTTGGCCTTATTCGTCTCGCGGTAGCCGATCAGATTTTGCAGCAGACCCACATCATCAATGGATGCATCCAACTCGCTGTTTTCGACTTCATCAGAACGCATGTTCAGAGGGGACAAAACGCAGTTTTTCAGTGGCACGTAGATTGAATGTGCATCCTGTTGGATTGCAATCTTTGGGGGATTCTTAGTCACGGTATTTCTCCTAATAAATGATGGTTTAAGTTGCTGCGGCTTGGTCTGCTCACCACCACCGCAACAAGATAATTATATCATTGTACAGAGTATTGAGTAATCTATAAAGATAAAAAATAGCAACTATTTTGCTTGACGTTTTTTTAGTTTTCGCCGGTTCCTATAGCCTCGGGTGGGGTTCGGGGCAGGAACTGGCCCCGAGGTGTTTCGTGGCTTTTGTCCACCGCAGAGCGGAGCGGCGAGGTGCTTTGAAATTTCCCCGTATACCTGTCGCCTCGATGTCTCAGTACCTGGAGCCGGCGCGCAGTCAAGGGAGATACCGGAGGCCGCATGCGGAGCACAGCCGCAGGCGAGCACCGAACGGGTGAGGATATCAGCGCGCAGCGCGGCCCTTGACTGGAGAAGCGCAGGCGGAGGGTAGTGTGACATCGAATAAGGCGGCAGGTAGGAGGGGGAATTTCATCACCACGCGTAGCGTGGTCTGGAGTAAATTTCGCATGCGAAATTTGAAGACTTCTTGTCCTGGCGAAAGCCAGGCTGGAATCGCGCAGGGCAGAGCCCGAAGCTCTAACGAACGATTAGCTGATCGGCAAAAGAAAGACCAAATCGAACTTGAAGGGATTGGGGGGGGCGGGCGCAAGACCCGCCGTGGCGCCGCCAGGCGCTGTAACTGGGCGTGCCGACAGCTTTATCGTCGGTACGCAAGCAAGCGGGGACGCCCGCGCGCCAAGGTGCAGCATATGGCATTTGAAGGCGGCGCAAGACCCGCCGTGGCGCCGCCAGGCGCTGTAAC
>JGI25154J39366_1000901_pt1 | contig 12612 bp, 10 predicted proteins | sample AraplaL_Col_mTSA_FD_39366 | JGI IMG/M metagenome (IMG submission 39366) | reverse complement strand
GCGACGACTACAGCGCCGAGCTTGCCGAGAAATACGGCTGGGTCACCCGCGCGCTACCGGACGCCCAGCTCGACGGCTTCGTGGACCGGCTGGCCGATCGGCTGGCGTCATTCGACAAGACTGCGCTGGTGACCACTAAGCAGCGCATCAACGAGATGGTGTTTCCCAAGGAAGCCGAACGAATGGCCTCGTATTCGGCGTTCACCAAATCGCTGGCGTGGCCGGGCTTGCAGCAACGCCTGCCCGTGTTCGGCAAGCTGTACCAGGAAGTTGGGCTAGAAGAGGTGGAAAGCAATATGGGGCGTTACGTCGGCGAAGGAAACAAACAATTGCAAGTAAACGACAAGGCTAGAAAATGAAATACTACCTCTGCAAATTCATCCCGCCACGCGCGGACTTTCTCACCACCATGTCGACCGACGAGCTGACGTGGATGAAACAGCACGGCGAGTTTCTTAACGGCCTGCTGGCGAAAAACGTGATCGTCGCCCACGGTCCGGTGATCGAAGACACTGGCGGCTACGGCGTGTCGTTGTACCAGATTGCCGACGATGAGGACATCGCATCGTTCACGTCGCAGGACCCGATCGTCAAAAACGGTGTCGGCCACTACGAACACTACGTGATGCTGCATCTGGCATCGCGTTCCTGAACCCAACTATCGAGCAAGTCATCCTATGAAAATCCAAGGTTCCATCGCGCTGGTCACCGGCGCCAATCGCGGACTGGGCGCAGCCTTCGTGCGCGCGCTGCAGGCCGCCGGCGCCACTAAGGTCTACGCCGCCGCTCGCACCCCATCGGACATCACTGTACCCGGCGTAGTGCCGGTGCAACTGGACGTCACCCGCCCGGAGCAGATCGCAGCACTAGCCCGGCAACTGGGCGACGTGACGCTGTTGATCAACAACGCCGGCATCGGAGGCTCCGGCCCGGTGCTGGATGCCGGCGCCATCGACGCGCTGCGCCAGCAGTTCGAGGTCAACGCGATCGGCCCGCTGCGCATGGTGCAGGCGTTCGCACCGACGCTGGCCGTCAGCGGCGAAAGCGCCATCGTCAACGTGATCTCGGCGCTGAGCTGGGCCACGCTGCCGGGGGTCACCGGCACATACAGCGCCTCAAAATCGGCCGCATGGGCCTTGAGCAATGCGATGCGCCAGGAATTGGCGGCGCAAGGGACTGCGGTGCTGTCGCTGCATGTCGCCTTCATGGACACCGACATGGCACGCGGCGTGCCGGGCGCCAAAGCCTCCCCTGACGACGTGGCGCGGATGACGCTGGCCGCGCTGGAGGACGGGCAAGCCGAAGTTCTGGCCGACGACGTGACCCGCAACGTCCACGTCGGCCTGACGGCCACGCCGCCGCTATACCTGGGCATGCTGGGCTAACAGCACCGGCGCGGCATCTTCTTCACTGTTCGACCCGATGGCCGCGCTTTGCGGCCATCGTTCACCCACGGAGCAACCATGGCATACAGAACACTTAACCCGTTCACCGAGCAAACGATCCAAACCTTTGCCGAACACACGGCAGCCGAAGTCGACACCGCGCTGGCAACCGCCGACGCGCTCTACCATTCCAGCTGGTCACAGGGCAACATCGCGCCGCGGCTGGCGGTGCTGGCCAGGCTGTCGGAGATACTCACCGAGAACCGCGACAGTCTAGCGCAAACAATGGCGCTGGAAATGGGCAAGCCGGTCGCCCAGGGGCAGATGGAGGTCGATCTGTGTGCCTGGATCGCCCATTACTACGCCAACAATGCCGCCGAGCTGCTCATGCCGCAATTGGTGCAGACCGACGTTGGCGAAGGTTGGGTCGAATGCCATCCGATTGGCGTGCTGCTGGCGGTCGAGCCATGGAATTTTCCGATCTACCAGCTGACGCGCGTTGTGGCGCCGGCTCTTGCGCTGGGAAACCCTGTGATGTTCAAGCACGCCAGCATCGTGCCGCAATGCGCCGCCCTGTTTGAGCGCTTGGTGATGCAGGCCGGCGCGCCGGCGGGGGCCGCCACCAATCTGTTCGTATCGTCTACCAGGATCGCCGCGCTGATCGGGGACGATCGCATCCAGGGCGTCGCGTTGACCGGCTCGGAGGGCGCCGGCAGCAAGGTCGGCGCGCGCGCTTCCGAGATGTTGAAAAAATCCACGCTGGAACTGGGCGGCAGCGACGTCTTCGTGGTGCTGGACGACGCCGATCTTGCTAAGGCGGTGCAACAGGGCGTGATGTCGCGCCTGATCAACGCCGGCCAGATGTGCACGGCTGCCAAGCGCTTCATCGTCCAGCGCGACGTCGCAGACGCCTTCGTGGCGGCCTTTGTCGCCGGCATGCAAAGCGCGCCGATGGGCGATCCCATGGCCCCGGAGACGCTGCTCGGGCCATTGTCGTCGCCGGAGGCGCTCGAAGGTCTGGCAAAACAGGTCGAACAAGCGCTGCAGCATGGTGCGCAATTACTGACCGGTGGCAAGCGCGCCGCACGCACCGGCTACTTTTACGAGCCCACCGTCCTGGCCGGCATCACCAAGGACAACCCGGCGTACTACGAGGAGTTCTTCGGTCCGGTCGCGCAGATTTTTGTGGTTGACAGCGATGACGAGGTTGTCGCGCTGGCAAACGACTCGTTATTCGGCCTGGGTGGCTCGATCTTCTCGACCAACATCGCGCGTGCGCGCGCACTAGCCTCGCGCATCGAAACCGGTATGGTGTTCATCAATACCGCAACCACCTCGCGTCCGGAACTGCCGTTCGGCGGCATAAAGCGCTCCGGTTACGGTCGTGAGCTGGGCGAATCCGGACTAAAGGAATTCGCCAACCGCAAGCTGGTAGTCATCGGCAAAGCGTAACTCCTCGCCACCAGCCGCCCCTCCGCGCCACAGGGCCGGCTGACACTCTCCAGTTAGGATTTGCGGAATAGCGGCGCGGGCTTAGGACGCAACCAGATATCCTAGTCAACGAGGCCGGGTCAGAGCGGGCTGCGTAGTATCACGGACGGCTGGGACTTCAAGCACGTAATCCTGAAGCCGTGCCGTCTTGGTTCTGTAATTACACGGTGCCAGAATTCCGACACCAACATGTTGCGCTTGTGAAAAATTCACTCATTGTCACCGGCTAATTCTGCACAGAATCACCTACCCTAGCGGCCGAGATAGACGGCAGTGATTTGCTCTCGACCGTGGCCCATTTCTTCGGACAATAAGAGCCGCGCCGAGAGATCGCGCTCCCGCTGCGCGGGACTTAGGTGAGATGAACGAGGGCCACCGCGCGCTGGGCACTGCCAGCCGGTGAGCTGGTGGTAGCGTAACTGCGCATAATGGTGGCGTAGACCATGCACCCCGTGAATGCCCGCCTTATCGCACTGAGCGCGGAAGCGTTGCTGCTGATCGCGATATTGCACGTGCTTGGGGATAAGGCTGCCGCCAACGGTAAGCCGCTTGGCCTCGTTGAGAACTTCGCGCTGCTCGGGCGTGCGGATAGCGATCTCACGATATTTTCCGCCCTTGGTCCATGAGTCCTTGAGCCTCAGCCGATCGCCGCCATCGGCCCACGCGGGCACGATCTTGATGCTCTCCTCGCGCCTTAAACCAAACGCCGCTTGCAGCTGCAGCGACATCGCCGTGTAGGCATCCGTGATCTTCGCCAGGCGCGCATCATCAAGCACCTTGGCCTTGGAGATATTGGTGACAAAGGTGCGTTTATCGATGTCGTAGCTGCCGTTGTCACGCGCGATGATGTTGTCCTTGCCGATCTTCTGCGCCCACCATCGCATGGCGCTCATGCGGTTCTTCATCGTGCCGGCGCTGACGCCATCGGCCTTCCACTGCTGCACCAGCGCGTCCACATGCTTGGGGCGCAGACTGTCAGCATTCATATGGCGATATCCCAGATCGTTCAGCTGGTTGGCCACGTGCGAGAGGATCCGCGCGCGGTCGGCCTGCGTGGCATGACTGCCATCGCGATTGCGGTCGCACAGCTGCTTGAGTTGATAGTTCAAGTCGCGCATCGCATGCTCCTAAAATCAAACTTGGTGTGATCGAGTCAGGTAAGTGTTTCTGGCCTCCGCGCTTGCCGCAGCAAGGACGGTTTGTAAAGGCCTCGGGACACCACTCCCGTGTATGCGGTATGTTCACTGCTTGCCCGCGCCGCATGCGCGTATGGCGCCGCGATCCGCTCCTTGTAGAAACCTGATCGCGGTGGGACCAGTTACCCAGGGTCCATGGGGTGTGCCTCGCACACGTTGTCGGCCCACGAGGGGCATAGTTGGCAAGCAGCGTTCTGCTGCGCTGATGGCGGTAGATCCGCTATCACTGGCCCGCGTCACTGAGAAAACAGCGGCGGAGCCCATATAGCGCTTGGTTGCTAGCGCGTCGTCACTGGCAGCAGGCCGCCAGTAACGACGCGCGGCTTGCGCCGCGGACTAGGGCGGCGTATCGACATGCACGCGGCGGCAGATCGCCGCGTGAGGTGGGGACGGTGCGTGAATGCGCACGATGTGACGCGCAGCTCCCTCAAGGGAAGGATGCGCAATATGGATGCAGCCTATCCAGGCTGATCGCGGGCTCGCTCAAAGGCGAAGCCAATCTAAAAACAAATGTGGGGACTAAGGGCGCGTGACGAGCGCTACGCCTGGCACGATGCCAAGTTGCGCGAAGGGCGATCCCTTCGCGTCGAAAAGCATATTGTCCTCCACCTGGCACCGTGTCGGCATCACCGGCATAAAATTTTCGCCGATTTATTTGTTGAACACTGATGGGAAAAGGCCCGCGATACACGTGCTCATTTCGACTAGCACTTGCACGGACAACGGCGCATCGTATCGTACAGCGACAACCATCATTGGAGGACAACATGAGAACCTACGACAGTCTCCCCGAAACCATACGCTTGATCCGACTGAAGGAAGTATTGCGGATATGCGGCATGTCCCGAAGCACGCTGTACAACAACATCAAGGAGCGCCAGTTCCCCGAGCCGATCAGGATTTCAGCACGCTCCGTGGCTTGGCTTCAAAGCGAGGTGCAGGAATGGGTCGAACTTAAGGTCAAGCTGCGCACCGTAAAGCAACGTCAATTGTCCAGACTGCCGTGATCTGACGGAGCCTGTCGGTTGGGCGGCAGCTTTCGTCGCCCATATGCGAACCTTCACCATAAGCTAGTTGTGGCTAGCGCCGTATTCTGCCTCTCGCTTCATCGCCTCTGTATCAGGGCACGAAGACCATATAGACGGTCACGACATACTCGCTGGCTGCTTCCGATACATGAACCTGCAACACCAGGTCACTAGGGCCTTCTTCTACAGTCCAGAGATCAATAAGAGCGTCCCAATGATCCTCCATCCAGATACACACCGATGTATCCCACGAGGCTTTTGGAAGTGCCATCAGTGTCGCGCCGTAATCTTGAATGTAATCGCGAATCTGTGTCGAGGTCTTCTCGGAAACTGGCGCGACTCCGACAACACCCTCTGCAAGACAATAATCGTGACGAACGAATGCATCAACGATGTTTTTGAGGATTGGTCGCCAAGCTGACGGTATAGGGCCTTCGTTTTCCGAATTTTTAGTTACTGGCACTTCTGTTTGCTCATCGCGTGGTCGCATCCGTACATCCCTAAAAACGAAACCTGTTGGCTTGTCATATGTTCGCCCCTGACCGAAACCGGCGGCTACGACTCTGCCTCGTTTGTGACGATGAAACCCGCTTGCTCCAGTTGACGCGACGTCAGCATTCGCACCTGCTCAGCGATCACGCCCAGGTCAAACGGTCGGCCACAAGCCATCATTTCCAATAGTTGGGCAAGGCTCATGCGTCTCGCAGCAGGGGATACATCACGAAGGGCCTTCAAGGCATGCGGAGCAATATCTCCGTATCCCCATCGAACGCTAATGCGGCCGACAGACGAACGCGGCATGCCTTGGAAGGTCGGACCGTATGTGCCGGCCCCCTCCCATTCGCAGGCCGCGCATCGGTCCAAAAACAGACCTCCATGCATCGAGCGTTCCAAGCGTGACGAGCATACAGGACAATTGGCTGGATCTGTCATCTTCAATGTGGTGGTAACAATATTGGCGAACAAACGGAATTTTGGCCGATCACTGGACGCCAGGAGCGTTCAAGAGACGTAGCTCCTGCAGATAAATCTGGTGCCCAATTTCTCGAGCATTGGCCAGTTCGAGGCCATAGATGCCCATTATAAGAGCTAGGCATTCATGCTTCTTATAGCCATCTCCTCGAGCTCTACGATATACCTCTTCCGCAGAAGCACCGTGCAGTTTCATGGCCTGGTATGGCGCTGGGTCTTGGTCCACTTTTCTTCAAGTTCCTATAAAGAGCTATACCTATCTTCCAGCCGCATCCGGCCGGAGCGGTACCAAGCGAACTCTAACCCATCTGACAGCTAGTGTCAGATCCAGTGTGAGCTTACTGCACGTGAGTACCATCATCACGCAGCCTGTCGAGGTAATCAGCCCAGCGCTGCATCATCTCGCGCCTGGCCGGCAGATGCTTGGTGCGGTTGTAGGCGCGTCCGTTCGGGTCTTTGACGGCATGCGCCAGCTGGTGCTCGATCAGATCGACGCGCTCTCCCAGCACTTCATCCAGCATCGTGCGGGCCATCGCGCGAAAGCCATGGCCTGTCATTTCCTCCTTGCTGTATCCAAGGCCGCGCAACGCCGCGCTGACGGTGTTCTCGCTCATGCACTCATGCGGTGTGCGCAGGCTTGGGAAGACGTAGCGACCGTCTCCCGTTACCGGATACAGCTTGCGCAGGATCGCCACGGCTTGCCGCGCCAACGGGACGATGTGCTCGACATGCATTTTCATTTTCGCGGCGGGGATGCGCCACTCTGCCCCATCTAGATCGATTTCCGCCCATTCTGCGGCCCGCAATTCGCCCGGACGGACAAACACCAGCGGCGCCAGTTTTAAAGCCGCCTTGGCCACAGGATAGCCGTCGTAGCCGTGGATCGCCCGCATCAGTGCCGCCACGTCCTTCGGCTCCGTCAGCGCCGCGTGGTGAGAGCGCGGGATCACCGCCAGTGCGCCACGCAGATCCGCCGTCACGTCCCGTTGCACCAGGTCGAGGGCTACGGCGTATCGAAAGATCTGTCCGCACATCTGCTTGATGCGGTGGGCAGAATCGAAGGCTTCGCGGGCCTCCACTTTCTGCGCCACGGCCAACACGTCGCGAGGCTTGATCGCGGAGATCGGCCGCTTGCCGATAAGAGGAAACACATCGTGCTGCAGCCAGGCCAGCACCTTGTCCTGGGTGCTGGCGGAGCGCATCTTGGCCTGCATCGCCAGCCACTTGAGCGCGACCGATTCGAAGGTGTGACTGGCGGCGATCAGCTTCGCCTCGCGCTCCTCGCGGCGGGCCTCGGCCGGATCGATGCCATCGGCCAGCAGCACGCGCGCGTCGTCGCGCCGCTTGCGCGCCTTAACGAGAGCAACCTCGGGATAGGTGCCCAACGCCATCGTCTTGCGCTTGTTGAGGTATCGGTAGTCCAGGCGCCAGTACTTGCCCTGCGGTTTGACGTGAATGTAGAGGCCGCCGCCGTCGTAGTGCTTGTCTCCGCCGGGCTTGCTTGCCTTGGCGAATCGAACAAAGGTGTCAGTGAGTGCCATGGGAGCCTCCCTCTGTCGGTATACGAAATCGAGCTCAGCAACGAGATACCGACAAAATTGTCGGTATACGTCCTTGATTTTATGTTAACTCCCCGGATTTTCAAGGACAACAAAAAACCCGCTTCTCCTAGGGAGGAAGCGGGTTTTTCGACTTCTTAATACTTTTTACTGCTGTGTTCTGGTGCCGCTTGCCGGAATCGAACTGGCGACCTTTTCATTACGAATGAACTGCTCTACCAACTGAGCTAAAGCGGCGAAGTCGCACATTCTAACAAATATTTCTTGCTACACGCTAGTCCCTGCACGATAAATTTTAGCCATGCTGCAAAAATATCATTGCTTTGTGCGGTTTTGAAGCTTGTCAGCCCGCGTGGTAGCCCGTCACCACCGCCACTTCGTCCCGCGAACCCAGGAACACCGGCACGCGCTGGTGCAGCTTGTGCGGTTGGATCTCCATGATGCGGTTCTGGCCGTCGGTGGCCGCGCCGCCCGCCTGCTCGACGATGAAGGCCATCGGATTCGCCTCATACATCAAACGCAGCTTGCCTGGCATCGACGTGTCGCGCGTGTCGGCCGGGTACATGAAGATGCCGCCGCGGTTCAGGATGCGGTGCACGTCGGCCACCATCGAGGCGATCCAGCGCATGTTGAAGTTGGTGCCGCGCGGGCCCGTGTCGCCGGCCAGCAGTTCGCTGACGTAGCGCTGCACCGGCGCGTGCCAGTGGCGCTGGTTCGACATGTTGATCGCGAATTCCTTGGTCTTGGCCGGGATCTGCATGTTGCGCTGCGTGAGCACCCAGGAACCCATCTCGCGGTCCAGCGTGAAGCAGTTGACGCCGTTGCCGGTGGTGAGCACCAGCATGGTCTGCGGGCCGTACACGGCGTAGCCTGCCGCCACTTGCTTGGTGCCGGCTTGCATGAAGTCGGCCTCGGTCGGCTGGCCCATGCCTTCCGGCGCCTTCAGCACCGAGAAGATGGTGCCGATGGAGACGTTGACGTCGATGTTCGACGAGCCGTCCAGTGGGTCGAACAGCAGCATGTATTCGCCTTTTGGATAGCGGTTCGGGATCGGGTGGATCGATTCCATCTCTTCCGACGCCATCGCCGCCAGGTGGCCGCCCCATTCGTTCGCTTCCAGCAGGATTTCGTTGGAGATGATGTCCAGCTTTTTCTGCACTTCGCCCTGGATGTTTTCGGTGTCGGCGGTGCCGAGCACTTCACCCAGCGCGCCTTTGCCTACCGAGTGGCTGATGGTTTTGCAGGCGCGCGCGACCACTTCGATCAGCAGGCGCAGTTCGGCCGGGATCGAGTTGTTCTGGCGCTGTTCTTCCACCAGGTATTGTGTGAGGCTGATGCGTTTCATGGTTTCCCTTGCGTTGAATATAAATCGTATAAATCGTTATGCTTAATTGGCCAGCGCCTTGGTGACCACTTCCAGCACGTCGTTCGACAGCTTGGCGCGGCCGGCGACTTTTTCCAGTGCCTTTTTCATCTTGGCCTGCAGCGCCGGCGCGTATCGGCGCCAGCGGTCCATGCCGCGCGCCAGGCGCGCCGCCACTTGCGGGTTGATCGCGTCGAGCTTGATGACGAATTCGGCCCAGAATTCATAGGCGCTGCCGTCCGCCGCGTGGAACTGCGACGGATTGGCGCTGGTGAAGTTGAAGATCAAGCTGCGCGCGCGGTTCGGGTTCTTCAGCGTGAAGGCCGGATGCTGCATCAGCTTGCGCACGGCGGCCACGTTGGTGGTCGGCGCGGCGGCTTGCATGGCGAACCATTTGTCGATCACCAGCGCCTCGTTTTCGAAGTCCTGGTAGAACGCCTTCAGGTACGGGCCCGCTTCGGCGCCGCTGTGGATCATCGAGACCAGCGCGGCGGAGCGGTCGGTCATGTTGCCGGCCTTTTCGAACTGCTGCTGCGCGAGCTTCAGTTCCGCCATGTCCGGCGCCACCATCAGGTAGGACAGGCACAGGTTCTTCAGCGCGCGCTTGCCGGCCGAGAGGGCGTCCGGGCTGTAGGCGCCGGGCGTCTGGTTGGCGTGGTATTGCGCCAGCAGCTCGCTCTTCAGCGCCGCGCCGATGGTGCGGCGCATGAACTGGCGCGCCACGTGGATGGCTTGCGGGTCGACCACGTCCATCTGCTCGGCGATGATGATTTCCGACGGCAGGATCAGCGCCAGTTCGCGGAAGGCCGGGTCCAGCGACTCGTCGGTCAGCACGGCGCGCTGGGCGTCGATGAAGGTGGCGTCCAGTTTCAGGCCGGCGTCGCTGCCGCCGGCGGCCGCCACTTGCGCGGTCAGCTTCAGCAGGCGCTCCATCGCCAGCCGCTGCCCCGCTTCCCAGCGGTTGACCGGGTCGCTGTCGTGGCTGAACAGGTGCAGCAGCTCGTCGTCGGTGTAGTCGTATTCGAGGATCACCGGCGCCGAGAAGTCGCGCAGGATGGATGGCGTGGGCCGCTCGTCGACGTGGCGGAAGCGGAAGATCTGCTCCTGCTCGGTCAATTCCAGCACCACCGTGGTGGCACCCTTGGCGTGCTTGCCGCCTTCCAGCGTCAGTGGCAGGTCCTTGCCGCTGGCGCTCAGCAGGCCGACCGCCACCGGGATGTGGAAGGGCAGCTTGTCGGCCTGGCCGGCGGAGGCCGGGCAGCGCTGGCTGAGGATGATGTCGAAGTTGCGCTTGACGGCGTCGTAGCGCGTGCGCGCGGTGACGATGGGCGTGCCGGCCTGCGAGTACCAGCGCTCGAACTGGCGCAGGTCGCGGCCGTTGGCGTCGGCCATGGCGGCGCGGAAGTCGTCGCATTCGACGGCCTGGCCGTCGTGGCGCTTGAAGTACAGGTCCATGCCTTTGCGGAAGCCATCGCGGCCCACCAGGGTCTGGTACATGCGCACCACTTCGGCGCCCTTTTCATACACGGTGACGGTGTAGAAGTTGTTGATCTCGACGAAGGAGTCGGGCCGCACCGGGTGCGACATCGGGCCGGCGTCCTCCGGGAACTGGGCCTGGCGCAAGGTGCGCACCTGGTCGATGCGGGTGACGGCGCGGCCGCTGTCGGTGCCGATCATGTCGGCGCTGAACTCCTGGTCGCGGAACACGGTCAGGCCTTCCTTCAGCGACAGCTGGAACCAGTCGCGGCAGGTCACGCGGTTGCCGGTCCAGTTGTGGAAGTATTCGTGGCCGACCACCGCTTCGATGCCGGCGTAGTCGATGTCGGTCGCCACGCGCGGGTTGGCCAGCACGAACTTGGTGTTGAAGATGTTCAGGCCCTTGTTCTCCATCGCGCCCATGTTGAAGTCGCCCACGGCGACGATCATGAAGCGGTCCAGGTCCAGCTCCAGGCCGAAGCGTTCCTCGTCCCAGCGGATCGAGTTCTTCAGCGATTGCATGGCGTAGTCGGTCTTGTCGAGGTTGCCCTCTTCCACCCACACCTGCAGCAGCACCTCGCGGCCCGATTGCAGCGTGTATTTTTCCTCCTGGCAGACCAGGCGCGCGGCCACCAGCGCGAACAGGTAGGATGGTTTCTTGAACGGGTCTTCCCACTTGGCGTAGTGGCGGCCGTCGCCGAGCTCGCCCTCTTCGATCAGGTTACCGTTCGACAGCAGCACCGGATAGGCGGCCTTGTCGGCGCGCAGCATCACGGTGTACTTGGCCATCACGTCCGGACGGTCCGGGAAATAGGTGATGCGGCGGAAGCCTTCGGCCTCGCACTGGGTGAAGAAATTGCCGTTCGAGACGTACAGGCCGGACAGGCTGGTGTTCTGCACCGGCGCGCACAGGGTTTCGATTTCTAGCACCGCCTTGGCCGGGGCCTTGCGGATGGTCAGCGTGCTGCCGTTCAGATGGTATTCCGTCGGCGCCAGCGTCTTGCCGTTCAGGCGCAGCACCACCAGTTCGATCTCCTCGCCGTGCAGCACGATGTCCCGGCTCTTGCTCGCCGGGTTCTGCCGCATGGTGATGCGGTTGGCCACCACGGTGCGGTCGGGATCCAGGTCGAAGCCGAGTTCAACGGTATCTACCAGGTAGGCGGGAGGGGTGTAATCTTTGCGGAATATCGTCTGTGGACTGCTGTCTGTGCGCATTGGAGGACTCTGGTGACGTAAGCAAAAGCCTATTTTACCAATACCAGCCGCCGGAGGACGGGCGAATTGCCTGAGGCCGCCCGGATCGGGCGTGGATAAGTTGCTGGTTTCCACCTTGCCGTAACATTCTGTAATAATCATGCAAGGGCGAAGCCGCCGTCGTAAACTTGGATTTGTAAAATACCGTCTGTAACCGAGAGGGCAATATCATGAAATATCTCGCCTTGCTGGCCACCGCAGCGATCATGCTGCTGAGCGGCTGCGCCACCACCATCCACAGCGACGTCACGGCCTTCAACGCCTGGCCGGCCGACCTGCAGGACAAAACCTATGCGTTCGAGGCCCCGCAGGGCGCGGACGACACGCTGGAATACCGCAATTATCAAGTGCTTGTGAGCAATGAACTGGGCAAGCTGGGCTTCCAGCAAGCGGCCGGCAACCAGCAGCCGAAGTTGCTCGTTGGAATGAAGTTCAGCACCATCGACCATCCGGTGCGGGTGCTGGAGGCGGACGATCCGTTCATGGGGCCGTATTGGGGTCCGGGCTATGGCCGTTACAGCGCCTGGGGGTATTCGCGCTGGGGTTATCGTCCGTACTTCTACGATCCGTTCCGCTACTACGGTCCGCTGATGGTGGAGGAGCGCATCAAGCATGAGTACCAGCGCCAGCTGCGCGTGACCATCAACACCATCGACGGCCGCAAGCTGTACGACGTCACGGTGCAGAACACCAGCCGCGTGCAGGCCACGCCGCATGTGATGCCGGCGCTGGTGCAAAGCGCCTTCACCGGCTTCCCCGGCGTGAACGGCGTGCCGCGCAAAGTCGACCTGACCATCGATCCGAAGACCGAAACGGTCGACGCTACGCCGGCCAGGAAGGCCGGCTGACAGGACGACGTTTTACGGCAGCAGGATCGAGGAGCCGGTG
>JGI25154J39366_1000898_pt1 | contig 12646 bp, 9 predicted proteins | sample AraplaL_Col_mTSA_FD_39366 | JGI IMG/M metagenome (IMG submission 39366) | reverse complement strand
CTTTTGATAAGGCTCGCCATGACGACTTCTACTCTCACAGAACAAACGCAATTGCCTCTGTTGCCGTTGCGGGATGTTGTTGTCTTCCCGCATATGGTGATCCCTTTATTCGTCGGTCGTCCAAAGTCGATCAAGGCTCTGGAAGCCGCTATGGAGCAGGGCAAGAGCATCATGCTTGCCGCCCAGAAAGCCGCCGCCAAGGATGAGCCGTCGGCTGACGACATCTATGAAATCGGCTGCGTCGCCAATATCCTGCAAATGCTGAAGTTGCCCGACGGCACTGTCAAAGTGCTGGTCGAAGGCGCACAGCGCGCACGCATCCATCACATCAGCGAACTGGACACCCATTTTGTTGCCGATCTGACACCAGTCGAGTCCGAGCTGGGCGACGAGGCTGAAGTGGAGGCCATGCGCCGCACCATCGTTCAGCAATTCGACCAGTACGTCAAACTGAACAAGAAGATCCCGCCCGAGATCCTGAGCTCGCTGGCCGGCATCGACGACGCCGGGCGTCTGGCCGACACCATTGCCGCACATTTGCCGCTCAAGCTCGAGCAAAAACAAGTCATCCTGGAAATCTTCAACGTCGCCAAGCGCCATGAGCATCTGCTCGGCCAGCTGGAAGGCGAACTGGACATCCTGCAGGTCGAAAAGCGCATTCGCGGCCGCGTCAAGCGCCAGATGGAAAAGTCGCAGCGCGAGTACTACCTGAACGAGCAGGTCAAGGCCATCCAGAAGGAGTTGGGCGAAGGCGAAGACGGTGCCGATCTGGAAGAGCTGGAGAAGAAGATTCTCTCCGCCAAGATGCCGAAGGAAGCGCTGGAAAAGGCGCAGTCCGAATTGCGCAAACTCAAGCTGATGTCGCCGATGTCCGCTGAAGCCACGGTCGTGCGCAATTACATCGACACGCTGGTCGGTCTGCCATGGAAGAAGAAATCCAAGGTCAACAACGATCTGCCGAATGCCGAAAAAGTCCTCGAAGGGGACCACTACGGCCTCGACAAGGTCAAGGAACGCATTCTGGAATACCTCGCGGTGCAACAGCGCGTCGACAAGCTGAAAGCGCCGATCCTGTGCTTCGTCGGTCCTCCGGGCGTGGGCAAGACTTCGCTGGGCCAGTCGATCGCCCGTGCAACGAATCGCAAGTTCGTGCGCATGGCATTGGGCGGCGTGCGTGACGAAGCCGAGATTCGCGGTCACCGCCGTACCTACATCGGTTCCATGCCGGGCAAGATCCTGCAAAGCCTGGCCAAGGTCGGCGTGCGCAATCCATTGTTCCTGCTCGACGAAATCGACAAGCTGGGCATGGATTTCCGCGGCGATCCGTCGTCGGCGCTGCTGGAAGTGCTGGATCCGGAACAGAACCATACTTTCTCCGACCATTACATCGAAGTCGATTTCGACTTGTCGGATGTGATGTTCGTGGCGACGTCGAACTCCTTCAACATCCCGCCGGCGCTGCTGGACCGGATGGAAGTCATTCGCCTGTCGGGTTACACCGAAGATGAAAAGACCAGTATCGCGCAACGTTACCTGATGCCGAAACAGATCAAGAACAACGGTCTGAAAGAAGGCGAAATCAGCGTGGCCGAGTCGGCGATCCGCGACATCATTCGCTACTACACCCGCGAAGCCGGCGTGCGTTCGCTGGAACGCGAAGTGTCGAAGATCTGCCGCAAGGTCGTGAAGATGCTGCTGCTCAAGAAGCAGGAGAAGAAGGTCACCGTGACTTCGCGCAACCTGGACAAATTCCTCGGCGTGCGTCGTTTCGATTTCGGCATCGCCGAAAAGGAAAATCAGGTCGGCCAGGTCGTTGGCCTGGCATGGACCGAAGTGGGCGGCGACCTGCTGACCATCGAAGCCGTGACCATGCCGGGCAAGGGCGGCGTGATTCGCACCGGTACATTGGGCGATGTGATGAAGGAATCGATCGAAGCAGCCCGCACCGTCGTGCGCAGCCGCGCGCAGAAGCTCGGCATCAAGAGCGACGTGTTCGAGAAGCGCGACATCCACATCCACGTTCCTGAAGGCGCGACGCCGAAAGACGGTCCTTCGGCAGGTATCGCGATGACGACGGCGATGGTGTCGGTGTTTACCGGCATCCCGGTTCGCGCCGACGTGGCGATGACCGGCGAGATCACCTTGCGCGGCGAAGTGTTGCCAATCGGCGGCCTGAAGGAAAAACTGCTGGCGGCGCATCGCGGCGGCATCAAGACGGTCCTGATCCCTGAGCAAAACGTCAAGGATCTGACCGAGATTCCCGACAACGTGAAGAACAAGTTGGAAATCGTGCCGGTGCGTTGGATCGACAAGGTGCTGGAAATAGCTTTGGAGCGTCAACCGGTTCCCTTGACCGACGAAGAAGCGGTTGTCGCAGCGGTGGCCCCGAAGGAAGAATCGGCGGATTCCAGTGTTGTGAAGCATTGATGCCATGATTGTCCGGCAAGGTCTCTGGTCTTGTCGGGCGAGATGAAAAAGCGCTCTTCGGAGCGCTTTTTTTATGTCGTTGGCAAAAAATAAAATGTTTTACGTATTTGACAAAGCTGATTCCGAGACTGGTGCATGCCTCTGTAAACCGCTTGACACAAGGGTTTGCGGCTTGTTTAATACCCTCTGCAGATTTTTCTGCATTGCGTGTGATGAGCGTCTGGCCTCATTCACAGAGGAAGACGCCGTTGCGAAATCCAATCTTTGTTAAAGGGGCGTAAGTGAACAAAACCGAATTGATCGATCACATTGCCAAGTCTGCGGATATCTCCAAAGCAGCATCGGCCCGAGCGCTCGATGCAGTCATCGGCGCAGTAAAAACCACATTGAAAAAGAACGGCAGCGTCACGCTGGTTGGCTTCGGCACCTTTTCCGTAGGCAAGCGCGCGGCGCGTACAGGCCGAAATCCGCGTACCGGCGACGCGATCAAGATCAAGGCAGCGAAAGTGCCTAAATTTAAACCTGGCAAAGCTTTGAAAGATGCGCTAAACTAGCGGTCTTTCGTCATTGACAGATGGCGAGTGATTGTTTGAGTTAGGTGCGGGTGCTTAGCTCAGTTGGTAGAGCAGCGCCCTTACAAGGCGCGGGTCGGGAGTTCGAGCCTCTCAGCACCCACCAGCATCTCAAACGGTCAGCAACAGTTTAGGAGTGGTAGTTCAGTTGGTTAGAATACCGGCCTGTCACGCCGGGGGTCGCGGGTTCGAGCCCCGTCCACTCCGCCAGATAAAAAGGTCTGCTCATCGAGCAGGCCTTTTTTCTTTTTGCGAAGCAAAAATGGGGAGTGGAGAAAGCCGCCTGCGCGGCTTTCGGCGTGGCGAGAAGGGAATCGCTTGCAAGCGATTCCGCGGCCTGCGCTAGTGTAGGAGAGCCCCGTCCACTCCGCCAGATAAAAAGGTCTGCTCATCGAGCAGGCCTTTTTTCTTTTTGCGAAGCAAAAATGGGGAGTGGAGAAAGCCGCCTGCGCGGCTTTCGACGTGGCGAGAAGGGAATCGCTTGCAAGCGATTCCGCGGCCTGCGCTAGTGTAGGAGAGCCCCGTCCACTCCGCCAGATAAAAAGGTCTGCTCATTGAGCAGGCCTTTTTTCTTTTTGCGAAGCAAAAATGGGGAGTGGAGAAAGCCGCCTGCGCCGGTGCGGGAGAGTCCTATTCGCTCCGCCGATACCAAAACCTGCTTAGTGCAAACTAAGCAGGTTTTTTATTTGTATTTTCCTTTGCCTGTGGAGCATGCTTTTGCCTTGTTTCTATTTGGATGAAATGGCATTTTGTGGCGTAATATTTTCTATGTTATTTTGAAATAAATTCAATAAACTTTGGCGTGATATCTCGTTTAGTCCTTTTGGGAGGAGGTATGTCTGAACAAGGCCATATTGAGTGTTGATAAGAAAATATTTAATGCACTGGAGGAAATTTTCTTCAGCGCGTAGACTAAGGCGGGAGATTGAGTCGACGACAGCGATTTCGGGCAATAAAAACAAACACAATAACGCATAACGAACAGAACAATCAGTTCTTGTAAAACGGATTTTCAGCGGGCAAAGAACCAGTGCAGGGCGCAGGAATTTCAGTGAACGTCAGCAGCACGGCGCCCCCGACAAACTGTTTAAGCTTCATCGAAATTCATCATTACGATGCCGATATTAAACAAGAAAAAATCGTCCATTGCGAATCCCGGCGTTTTCTTCTTTTTCGCCATATTGCTGTCAATCGGAGTCGCAGTCGTCTCTTGCCGTAGCGCGGGCATTTTTGAAGCAAGGGCGGTCAGGGTTCAACATAGGCATGCTGTTTTGCATCGTCCTGACCAGACGCATTCGACCTTGCTCAATCTGGTCGCGGGCGTACTTTCCGGTCGTCATGAACGTCCGCTCGGCTCGATGGCGGATCGGACGGCGCTGTTTGGCATGCTGGAAGGCTTGCGCACCCTGCAAATCGACAATCGGATGCAATTGGACAGGCTGGTGCAATTGAGCGGGGACATCACCAGGCGCGTGGAGCTTGTACGCAACTTGCTGGAAGCCGGCAAGAACGCCCTGATCGACGGCATTCATTTCCATGTGCGCGATCCGAGCGAGGATATCCGCAAGCAGCTCGTGCAACTCAAGAGCGCGGAAACTGCCTTGCTGGCGCAACGTTCCGTCGAAACGAAAAAAAGCATCGACTGGGCCATTTTTTCCCTCCTCGGCGGCAGTGTCGTCGGCTTGGCGATTCTGCTGGTCGTCTACCTGCGCCTCAAGCGGGAGATGCGGCGCAGCAGGGAAGCGCAGCTCAAGACCCGGATCTATGCGGCAGAACTCGACAAGCTGTACAACCAGGCGCCTTGCGGCTATCACTCCATTGACGAGGAGAGCGGATTGATCGTACAAATGAACGACACCGAACTGGCCTGGCTCGGCTACACTCGCGAGCAAGTGATCGGCAAGCTGAAGCAGGCCGATCTGCTGACGCCGGAAAGCGCCGAGCGTTATCGGTTGGAGGTGCGGCCGCGCTTCCAGCGCGACAAATCGGTCAGCAACGTCGACCTCGACTACCGCCGCGCCGACGGGACGCATTTTCCGGCGCTGATGAGCGCAGGCACGGCGCGGCATCCCGACACCGGCCAGGTGCTCAGTCGCAACATGATTGACGACATCTCGGCGCGCAAGCAGATGGAGCGCGAAATGGAAGCGCTCAACGCCGATCTCAGGCGTCATGCCCAGCATCTGAGCAATATCAACAAGGAACTGGAGAGCTTCTCGTATTCGGTCTCGCACGACTTGCGGGCGCCGCTGCGGGCGATTTCGGGCTACGCCATGATGGTCGAAGAAGACTATGCGCAGGCGCTGGACGACAAGGGAAGAGAACTGCTGCAAGTCATTTGCAGGAACGTCAAAAAGATGGATGGGCTGATCAACGACTTGCTGCGCCTGTCCAGGTCGAGCATGGGGGAACTGAAGCCGGCGAAGGTGCCCACGCGCGAGGTCGTCGAACACTGCATCAATGGATTGCGGCGCGAGTACGGCAATGTCGAATTCATCATCGGGCCGCTCGACGACGTCGTCGCCAATCGTGCTCTGTTGACCGAGGTGTGGGAAAACCTGCTTGGCAATGCCGCCAAGTTCAGTAGCAGGCACGCCCGGCCGGAGGTCAGGATCAGCGCAACGCCGACGCCGGACGAAGTGGTGTTTCAGGTGAGCGACAATGGGGTCGGGTTCGACATGCGCTATGTCCACAAACTCTTCGGCACGTTTCAGCGCCTGCACAGGCAAGACGATTTCCCCGGCAGCGGCATCGGCCTGGCATTGGTGCAACGCATCGTCGTCAGGCATAACGGGCGTGTCTGGGCCGAGAGCGCGCCGGGAGAGGGCGCCAGCTTCTATTTTTCGCTGCCGAGAACACAGCCGGATTTGCATGAATCGACCGTGGTGGCGCGATGATGCTGTTCCGTGACGACTTTTTACGAAAGCCGATTTTATGAGCATCCCCCTCCGGGTTCTGTTTGTCGAAGACATGGAAGAAGACGTGATCCTGATGGTTCGCGAGCTCAAGCGCGGCGGTTTCGAACCGACCTGGAAGCGGGTCGATACCGAACCAGACATGGAAGCCGCCATGCGCGACAAATGGGATATCGTCATCTCCGATTATTCGATGCCGATGTTCAGCGCGGTCGACGCGTTGGAACTGGTCAAGCGGCAGCGCGACCAGATTCCCTTCATTATCGTTTCGGGCGCCATTGGCGAGCAGACCGCGGTGGAAGTCATGAAGGCGGGCGCGCAGGATTACTTCCTCAAGAGCAGCATTGCGCGCTTGCCGATTGCGGTCGAACGCGAACTGCGCGATGCACTGGTGCGGCGCAAGCAACGCGCCAGTGCGGCCGCTTTGCGCGAGATGCAGGCGCGCTTTTACGCCTTCATGAATGCCGCGCCGATGCCGGCCTGGATCAAGGACGCAGAGTTGCGCTACCTGTACGTCAATCCGGCGCAATCGGCCTTCTTCGGCATGACGCCGAGCGACATGATCGGTTTGAGCGACTTCGACCTGATGTCCAGCGGCGCCGCGCAAAATGCCCAGGAGCAGGATCGCATGGTGCTGGAAAGCAAGCGCGAAATGCACACGCAGGAAACCGTGTTCGACGCCGACCACAACCCGAAGATCATGGACATGGTGCGTTTCCCGATCGGCAGCGACGGCAAAAGTCTTGCGGCGGGTCTGGCGATGGACGTCACCGAGCGCGTCAACTCGCAGAAAGAGCTGGAACACGCCATGGAGCGCCAGAAAATGCTGGCCAGCCGCGTCATCGAAGTGCAGGAGCGCGAGCGCCAGCATCTGGCGCGCGGGCTGCACGACGATGTCGGCCAATCGCTCACCGCGCTGAAGATCAACCTGGAAACCATCAAAAAGACCGGTTCGCTGGAAGGGCCGTCGCTGCAGAACGGCATCGACATCGTGGCTGCGGTATTGTCGCAGGTACGCAGCCTGTCGCTGGATTTGCGGCCGCCGCAGCTCGACAATCTCGGACTGATCGCGACCTTGCGGTCTTACGTCGAGAACAAGTCGACGCTGGCCGGCGTGAAGGGCTGGTTTGAAAGTTCGTCGCTGTCGGTCGAATTGCATCACGACATCGAGAACACCTGCTTTCGCATCGTGCAGGAAGCCGTCACCAACATCCTGCGCCACGCCAACGCCGAGAACATCTGGGTCAAGGTCAGCCAGCGCCAGGATCAATTGAACGTGAGCATCCGCGACGACGGCAAAGGTTTCGACATCGAGAAGGCGCGCAGCAACGCCATCTCAGGCACGAGTTTCGGATTGCTGAACATGGAAGAGCGCGCCGTGCTGGTCGGCGGTACCATGGACATCGCCTCCGCGCCCGGCCAGGGCGTGGAGATCGTTTTGCAATTGCCTGTTGCCCCGGTCATGAGGAGGACTTGAACATGTCGACACGAATTTTGCTGGCGGACGATCATGCATTGGTGCGCAGCGGCATCCGCTCGCTGCTCACGGCCATGCCCGGGATTGAAGTCGTGGCGGAAGCCGACGACGGCAATGCCGCCATCGAGCTCACGGAAAAACACAAGCCCGACGTCGTCGTGATGGATATCGCCATGAAAGGAATGAACGGCCTGGAAGCCGTGCGGCGTCTGCGCGCCGATCATCCCACCATCAAATTCCTGATGTTGTCGATGTATGGCAGCGAAGAATACGTGATGCAGGCGCTCAATGCCGGCGCCAACGGCTATCTGTTCAAGGATTCGGCGGCTTATGAACTGGAGAAGGCGCTCATTGAAGTCATCCATGGCCGGCAATATCTCGACTCGCACATTTCCAAGGAAGCGCTTGATCTGTACATGAAAAAAGTCGCGCAGGACGGCACGCCGGTGGAAGTGCTCACGCCGCGCCAGCGCGAAATCCTGCAGCTGATTGCGGAAGGCAACAATACCAAGGAAATCGCCTATCGCCTCAACGTCAGCGCCAAAACCATCGAGACCCATCGCTCCCAATTGATGGAGCGTCTCGAGATTCGCGACGTCCCCGGACTGGTCCGTTACGCCATCCGTACCGGCCTGACGACGTCCGAGAAATAAAGCGAGAATCTCGGGAAAATCCTGATGGCGTCCATTGTTGTTTATGCCATAATTAATTCGCCGACCTGATACTGCGAATGTAGTACATCGTTAAATATATGCAGATAAATTCAACGTCGATCATGCCTCTCCACGCTCACGTATGCATGTCGCAAGCCCGTGGTGTTGCTGCGTGGCGCAGAACCTCATGATGTTTAAAGCCAGTACCCGCAAGAAAGTGATCTGCACATGGAGCAAATGGATATCATGCTGGTGGACGACAGCCCGGAAGTTGCCGAGCTGACGCGTATTGCCCTGGAGACAAAGAAGCTCTCGGACAAGATGACTTGGTTCAGCGACGCCGAAGAAGCTGCCGATTTCATGTTCGCCGACAACGGCTACGCCGGCCGCAAGGATCTGCACCCGCGCCTGATTCTTCTCGATCTGCATTTGCCGCTGATGAGCGGGCACGACTTCCTTAAAATGCTCAAATCGAATGTTGCCACGGCGCACATTCCGGTAGTGATGTTCTCTTCCTCGGATGATCAGCGCGACATCGTGCAGAGTTACCAGCTCGGCGCCAACGGCTACCTGATGAAATCAGCCGATCCGCGCGAGTTCATCGGTACCGTCGCGGACGCAGGGATGTATTGGGTGACCCGGAACAAGCCGGTGCGTTGAACGCCGGATGACAGTGACGGGGCAATAAAAAATGCAGGCTCAGGCCTAATGCCGTTCAGTTAAGTTTGAAAGCTTGTCAGCCCACGACAACTGTCGTCCTGACGAAAGTCGGGAGCCAGCGTCGCATCGGACGTTTTCACGACACTGGGTCCCAGCGTGCGCTGGGACGACGGCTGGGAAAATAGGCTTAACTGAACGGCATTACAGGCCGAGGCCTGCATTTTTGTTTGATGCACCGATATTCGTACGTGCTTGACGGGCATCGGGAAGGATCAGGAAGGAAACTGACGCAGGCCGTCCAGATCGAGAATGGTGATGCTGCCATAGTCGACTTTCAGCAAGCCGGCTTTTTCCAATACCTGCAAAGCCTGATTGGCGCGCTGGCGCGACGCGCCGGAGAGGTTGCCGACTTCTTCCTGGGAAATTTGCAGTTCCAATCCGATGCCGGGATTGAGATAAGGATTGAACAGCGCCGCCAGGCAACGCGCCACGCGCGCATCGGGTTCGAGCATGCGATCGTATTCCACCAGGGAAATGAATAACGCCAATCGCTCGTTGAGTTGCGTGACGAGAAAACGATTGAAGGGAATGCTGTTGTCGAGCAACCAGAGATAAGTCGCCTTCGGCATGTAGATCAGCTCGCTGTCGCGCAGCGCCACCACGTCGTATCTGCGCGGCTCGTCCTTGAGCAGCGAACCTTCGCCGAGCCAGCCGCCGTTGGCCATGCCCGCGAAGGAAACGGTCTTGCCTTCCGGCGAAACGCTGCTCATCTTCAGCAGGCCTTCATGCACGCCTATCCAATGCGTGACCGGATCGCCCTTGTGGCACACGAAGGCGCCGGCGGAAAACTTGCGACTGAATACTTCTGCTTCCACGCGCGCCAATTGTTCGGCGGTCAGCGAGCGCGCCCAGATGGTCTTGTGCAGCATGTCCTTAATCGATGTGTCTCTTGTCATTGGAATGAGTTCTATGATGCGTCGCAATATCAAAAGTTTGACAATTGTCCTGCAATTGTCTGCGAGATGACAACCCTGCCTCTCAACTCACACTACTATCATCGCACAAAAGCGGCGCAATACCGGCTCGCTTACGAGGGCGCGCAGGCAGAAAAACAGATGACGCCTCAGTAAGTGCGACGTAAGCATCCCGGTTCAGACTGACTTGACACTGACAGAGACCCAGAGCGTTCCGCATAGACCGAAATCCGGCGGCAGGACGTTTATAAATAAAGGTGGGACGATGGTGGAGACAACACAACGTCCAGGAGCGAAGACATTTCCGCAACTGCTCCTGATGCATGCGCAAGCACGCCCGGATCGCCCGGCATTCCGGGAAAAGGATCTCGGCATCTGGCAAACCACGACGTGGGCGCAGGTCGCCGGCGAGGTGAGGGCGTTTGCCTGCGGCCTGGCGGCGCTCGGTTTCAAACGCGGCATGAGCCTGGCGATCATCGGCAACAATTGCCCGCGCCTGTATTGGGCGATGTCGGCCACGCAATGCCTGGGCGGCATGCCGGTGCCCTTGTATCAGGATGCGCCTGCCGCCGACATGGCCTACGTGCTCAACGATGCAGAAATCGATTTCGTCGTCGCCGAAGACCAGGAGCAGGTCGACAAGGTATTCGACATCAAACTGAATTTCTCCGAAGGCAGCGAGCGTCCGACGCATATCATCTATGACGACGAGCGCGGCATGCGCAATTATCGCCAGCCGGAACTGTCCTCGTTCGCCGGCGTGCAGGAACTGGGACGCGCCTACGACAAGGCCAATCCATCGTTCTTCATGGATCAGGTCAACGCGCTGACGACCGACGACATCGCCATCATTCTGTACACCTCCGGCACCACCGGCAAACCAAAAGGCGTATGTCACTCGCACGCGGCGATGATCGCCACCGCGACCACGCTGGTGGAGTTCGATCAGCTCAACGATCGCGACGATGTGCTGTGCTACCTGCCGCTGGCCTGGGTGGGCGACTTTTTGTACTCGTTCGCGCAGACGCATGTCGCCGGCTTCTGCCTCAATTGCCCGGAGTCGCCTAGCACCGTCATGACGGACTTGCGCGAGATCGGCCCGACCTACTATTTTGCGCCGCCGCGCATCTACGAAAACATCCTCACGCAAGTGATGATCCGCATCGAAGACGCCGGCTGGGTCAAGCGCCAGCTGTTCCACGGCTTCATGAAGATCGCGCGCCGCGTCGGCATGCGCATCCTCGACAAGAAGCCGGATGTCTCGCTGGGCGATCGCCTGCTGTATGCGCTCGGCCATCTGGTGATTTACGGCCCGCTGAAAAATGTACTCGGCATGTCGCGCATCCGTGTGGCTTACACCGGCGGCGAAGCCATCGGTCCGGATTTGTTCGACTTCTATCGTTCGCTCGGCATCAACCTCAAGCAGCTGTACGGCATGACCGAGACCTGCGTGACGGTGTGCATGCAACCGTCCGGCGACGTCAAGCTCGATACCGTCGGCCGTCCGATGAAGGGCGTCGAGGTCTACATCGACGGCAACGGCGAAGTGCTGGTGCGCTCGCCGGGCTTGATGAAGTCTTACTTCAAGCGTCCCGATGCGACGGCCGAGGCGATTGACGAAAACGGTTACTTCCATACCGGCGACGCCGGCTTCTTCGACGCCGACGGCCATCTGAAAATCATCGACCGTGCCAAGGATGTCGGCAAGATGGCGTGCGGCACAATGTTCGCGCCCAAGTACATCGAGAACAAGCTGAAGTTCTTCCCCTTCATCAAGGAAGCGGTCGTCTTCGGCAACCAGCGCGAGCAATGCACCGCCTTCGTCAACATCGACATGGATGCCGTCGGCAACTGGGCCGAGCGCCGCAACCTGGCCTACAGCGGCTACACCGACCTGGCGGCGCACCAGAGCGTGTATCAACTGGTGGCCGAGTGCGTCGAGAAGGTTAACGCCGATCTGGTGCAGGACCCTCTGCTGGCCGATTCGCAGATCCATCGTTTCCTGATCCTGCACAAGGAACTCGATCCGGACGACGACGAACTCACGCGCACCCGCAAAGTGCGGCGCGGTTTCATCGCCGAAAAATATGCGGTGCTGATCGACGCGCTCTACGCGGGCAAGCAATCGCAGTACATCGAGACGCAGGTGAAGTTCGAAGACGGTCGCCAGGGCATGATCGCGGCCGATCTGAAGATCGCCGACGTCAAGACCTTCGCCAACCTCAATCAAGCGGCATAGGCCTGCATGACCACCATGAAAAGACACATCACGGAAGAAGTGCAGCCGATGGAACCGCTGCGACAGGATGTTCCGGCGACCGAAGACGGCGGCCGCAAGATCGGCGAGGTCGTGCTGGACCTGCAGAATATTTCGCTGTCCTTCGGCGGCGTCAAGGCGCTGACCGACATCTCGTTCAATGTGCGCGAACATGAGATCCGCGCCATCATCGGCCCCAACGGCGCCGGCAAGAGTTCGATGATCAACGTCATCAACGGCGTCTACCATCCGCAGAAAGGCAGCATCGTTTTTCGCGGCGAACAGCGCCACAGCATGCATCCGAGCAAGGTGGCGCGCCAGGGCATCGCGCGCACCTTCCAGAACATCGCGTTGTTCAAGGGCATGACCGTGCTCGACAACATCATGACCGGACGCAATACCAAGATGCATTCCAGCTTTCTCGCCAACGCGATCTGGTGGGGCAAGGCGCGCAACGAAGAAATCCTGCATCGGCATAAAGTCGAAGAGGTGATCGACTTCCTCGAAATCCAGCACATCCGCAAGACGCCGGTGGGACGCCTGCCTTACGGCCTGCAAAAACGCGTCGAGCTGGCGCGCGCGCTGGCGGCCGAACCGAGCATGCTGCTGCTGGACGAACCGATGGCCGGCATGAACGTGGAAGAGAAGCAGGACATGTGCCGCTTCATCCTCGACGTCAACGAACAGTTCGGCACCACCATCGTGCTGATC
>JGI25154J39366_1000890_pt1 | contig 12775 bp, 6 predicted proteins | sample AraplaL_Col_mTSA_FD_39366 | JGI IMG/M metagenome (IMG submission 39366) | reverse complement strand
CCGAGCCCCTCGCGCACCTGTTGCTCGATAGGCAATTGGTTTAGGAACCCCAGGAGTGCGAGCAAGCACGAACTCCTGCCGGCGGCATAGGGAAGCCACCGGGAGACGTACTGCACAAGCTCGTCAGGCTGCACCCATGTGAAGGTCTGCAGGCCGATCTCCCCGTGCAGTGTCTGCGTTCTCTCGGGAGAGCTCGGGAGAAGCTCGCTCAGCGCGTGGCCGACGAAGGAATCAGATTGGCTGTAGACAGCGGTGTTCGCGTCGATTTCGTCGAGAGCATGCGCGAGCACCCGCGGCCACACCAGTCTCGCTGCGTCCGCGAGTTCTTGAGTCTCCGATCCGACAGCGGCCAAGTGCTGAAGAAAGGAACTGAATAGGTGGGGCGTGGGGGCGATGGTAGTGACGTAGCCCAGCAAGAGTTCGTCGGCGGTGCCCGCACGTGCAGATCTGAGTAGCAATGCACGGGCCGCAGTCTGCGTCTCGGCGCCGCGGTCATCGACGAAGTACGTGCGCTCGGAGGACTCCAGCTCGGCCATCGCGTGCGCTTGCGTTCTGAGCAGTATGTCCAGGTTTTCTTGAGCAACAGTGGATACGCAAGCGCTCGACGTCGCCGCCCGTCCGACCGCTCGGATGGTTGCGCTCAGGCGCGACGTATCGAGGCGGTCGCGGCGGACGTAGGGGAGTTGGGAGATGACGTCTCCGACTAGCGGCGTGTCGATGGCTGTCTGCAAGTCCTCATCGAACTCGACGACCTCGCAGTAACGTGCGAGGTCGAGCACCCAGTCGTAAGCGGTCGTGTGGATGCACGGATCGCCACTGCACGCATGACTCCATACGAGGTCACAGCCGCGAGCGAAGCTTAGACAGCTTTCGGTCGCGGCGGACGAGCCAAGCGCGGCGGCGGCGTCCGCCACCTCCGTCGAGCTCGCGCCCGTCGCCGCAAGACCGTCGGTCAGCTCAGGAAGGAGCAGCCAAGGGAGGGCTTCTGCGGCAGCTCGACGAGTGCCGATGTCAGATTCGTAGGTGAGAGCGTCGGGGTTGCTCTCTGCCGCGTGCGCGGCTTGCTTGAGGAGAGTGAGGATCGATTCAATGGCCCAGGGGATCCGGTCGTTGAATAGCTCAGCGTTCTCCGTGACGGCGCTGCGAAGGGCCTCTGCGGCGATGTGGGCGAGTGCAAGGTGCGGTTCGACTCCGGAGTTTGTTGGGGGATCGTCGTGAAGTTGTTTGATTTGGGCCAGATCCAGCGCAATCTCGGACGCCGTCGGAGTTGACCATGCCCCTCTCTGCTCGCGGGGCGGAATCCAGTACTTGTTCTGAAGACCGACGAGGATGTTGCCACGTTCAAGATCGGCGCGTACTGGGGCGAGCTCTTGTTCGATGTCGTCTGGCTCCTTGACAGAGATCTCGATACCGCCTTGGACTCGCTTGGTACGGATGTTACTGGCGTCGAATAGCGCTGCCCAACGTCGAACTCTGGAGTTCTCGATGACCGACCGCGGAGCGTTCTCGATCAGGTCCGTGCCCAGACCCTTCAGCTCCTCGCGGCGGGACGCGTCCGCGGAGAGGACCAAGGTGGGAACTATGGACGCTAGTTGCAAGCTGCGACGCTCCGGATTGGTTATTCCGTCATCCGGCGACCGTAGGAAGCCGATGCTTTCTTTCACCGCGCGGTACTGCTCGAACCCCCAGATGGAGGGTTCGACAAGGTAACGGTCGAGTGATCTCTGATCTACCCCGAAGTGGCGAATGGCGGCGCCCACAATGACACCGGGAATCGCAAGGTTCTCGCAACCTTTCAGGAGGGCCGCCGCCACTATGTCCATCGAGGCGCCGGCGGCGACACTGCGGTCGATCCAGAGTTCGACGGCTTGCAGCGCACTTACACAGGGGTAGGGCCCTCCAGTATTGCCGCGATACCAGCCCCAGACGGTGTCATCACCGACGTAGTCGCGCTTCGTGCCGTCGATAGCGAGAGTGATTGTGCGGTATGACGTTGGCGATCCCTCGCGTTCGTCCAGGGTGCACAGAACCCTCGCCGCGTGATTGAGAATTCGGTTCACGACGGGGCCCCAATCCTCAACGCTGCATGACCTCATCAAGGCCCAGAAGGGTCCGCGCGTCGGGCCGTTTAGGGCTCGGCCGCCGCGGGGCTCGTGATGACGGATGCCGTTCCAAAGGCTGCCGCCGCGGTCGTCACGGTCGTCGATGTAATAGGCCTCGGTCAGCTGCAATAGGAACGATGGGTCATACATGCTGAGGCCCCAGGCGCTCCAGTCCAGGTCGACCGCGGGTGACAGGCGGGAGGGGGCATGCGCGGCGATCTCAGAAAGACAGGTGCGGACCTCGTCGTCGATGTCCGGTCCGAGAAGTGCAAGCAATCGAACGTACCGCTCCTGGGTGACCTCCCATCTAAGATGTCTCGATCTCTTTCGCGGGATCGAGTAGCCATCAAAAACGTTGTAGACGACATCATCGGACGACTCTTCGCGCGAGCCATCGCCGCGCGTAGTAGAGCGGTGCTCATGCCAGTAGGCGAGCAGTCGCTCTCGCAACTCCCGCCTGGAGGACTGGCCCGCAGGAATCTTCGCGAGCAGGGCCGAGTCGAGCCACTCGCAGAGCAGCTGGAACGCCTCATCCTCTCGCTCCCACAGCTTCTGGCAGCCCTCAAGCAGCAGCCGCACTACGGGCTCTCCTCGCGACACGTCGACCATTTCATTGTGCCGCTGGTGAAGCGAGACCACTTTCACCAACGTGGTGAGAACAGCGTCACGCTGTGCCGGATTCGCTTCAACCATGTGTCGCAGTAGTTCGTAGGCGTTGGGCATCTCGAGTGCAGCTTCGAACGGCACGTCTCGCCAGCGCGCCGAGGACTTGGCGCCTAGCGATTCGAACTGCGTCACGAGTTCTGCGAGCTTGTTCGCGTTGCTGGCGTCAGCAAGCCAGCCCTCGCAAGCCAGCTTGGCTGCTGACATGGCCCATCTCTGGGGACCCGACGCTGCTAGAGCCTGGGCGATGGACGGAGCTTGCACAAGGCGCACAGCAGTAGCGAAGCGGCGGACCTCGTCGTGTGCGAACGTAGGTCGCGGCTTCCGCAGATTCTCGGGCGACACCAATCGGTCAGCCCGAAGTGCGTCGAGGGCGGCATACTCGACTCGCGAGTGTCGGTCCGGGGCGGGGAGGCCTAGCTCCTCTTCGCTCATTGCGAGGAGGGTCTGAGTGCGTGCCGCCGCGGGGCTTCCGGGGGTGGCCCGGCCGATGAGCTTCGTCCACACCAGCTGAAGACAGTCCCAGTCTCCCAGCGGTTCGGTCATCTCGACTCCAGTGAGCGCCAGAAGGTCCACGACCGCCAACCGCCTGTACATCGACTTGGCCGATACGTTCCGCAGGGCGCCGGCAATGGTGGGCACCGCCGCGCTCACGAGGCGCAGCTCGTCGTCGCTGAGCTTCTCGACCTCGAGCCGCTCGACGGTCGAGAAAAGGTCTCTCACGCACTCGCCGACCTCGTCGGCGGCTGTATCGGCGGTCACCAGCACTAGTCCGACTTCAGCAGCCCGGGCTTCGGCAGCGAGTTCCCGCAACAGTGCGGATCGTCCCTCAACTGTGGCATCCGCTGCATCGACGAGAAGTACTCGAGATGTCGCTGTCATCTCGTCGAGGACAGCCCGGAGCGGCATCCCGAGTTCAAAGGAGAGCCTCGACACTGAATCGGGTAGGCGTCGCAGGTTCAGGGCGACGTGCTGGAAATCGTCGGAGGCGAGGGTAAGCGACTGCGCGGTCGACAAGGTCAGAGCGCTCTTGCCCGTGCCAGACTCGCCGGTAATGAGAACTGCGCCCCCGGTCAGGCCTGCCCTCGCGAGCGCGACCTCGACACTCGTCCGTAACTCGGTGCGCGGCAGCTCGAACCCTCCCGCAATGACATGGCGGACCGCGAGCAGTGCGGAGTTCTGTTCTATCTCCAGTGCCCGCCACGCCGATGTCGATCTCCCGGCCACCGGGGTCAGGAGCGAGTGAGCCCTGCGGCGGAGAAGAATGCGGTCAACCTCCGCACCGTGCTGGTCGAACTGCGCGGCAAGAGCATAAAGGTGATTACGCAACGCATCGCCGTCTGTTCCGGCTCTGGCGAGGGGGGCAAGTCGATTGCTGATCGCAGCCCAGTCCGTTTCATCGCCGGACTCGACGCGAAAGTCCACAACCCACAGGCGACAGAGAAGTGACCAGACCAACGTGCGGAGCTGGCTCGCGGGCGTCGTCGGGCGCGCTATCCGAGCGAGAGCGGCAAGATGCTTGTATCGATCCGCTAAGCCCGCGTGACGACCCGGTTCGTGGACCTGGCTATGGAACGCCCCTTCGGAGGCGTTGTCGCGTGCCAAGGAGGCGAGCCCCTGAACCTGCCTGAGTGCTGGAGTCATTCCCGCGACTGCGACCGCGACGTATCCGCGCTCGTCATCGTCGAACTGGTCAATCTGTTCAAGCAGACTTCCCACGAGCGTCGCGGTCTTCTTGTGGCTCTGGACAAACCGAGGGGAGCGGCGAGCAGCCACGTGAACAACAACGCTCGCGTCGCCATCCGTAGCCTCCACTCTCAGATCGTCGACGGCATCCGTGGGATTGGTCTGAAAAGCAACGCGGACTACAGGCAACCGATCCGTTTCCGGGCGTCCGTGCCCGAGCAACATGTCGGCGAGATAGCTTGTGGCGACTCGGTGACCCAGCGTGCTGCCCCCGCCTCCGCCGGCGTACGGGCTCACCGCCGAGACGTCCGTTTCGAGTTCGGCTCCCTCGTGTGCGCGGTCGGCATCGGTCATGCGTCAAGTTTCGTTGGAAAAGCTCGCCTTCGTAAATCGTCGATCTGACAGAGAGAAGCTTCCGACCCGGCGCTTACTGGCTCCACGACGCTGCAGCGTGTCTCGCGTCTCGTAACACGCCGGCGAACTGCCCCGCGCTGAGTTGTTCGATAGCGCGTGGGGCGGGTTCGCCTGAATCGTCATCGAACGGCGAGTTCAGCCACTGCGCCCACGTCCACCGCCCGCGCGTCCCGGTACTCAGGATCTGAAGCACTTGAGCAAGTCCGTCCACCAGCCGCCCGTCCCGAACCTGGAACGCGGGGTAAAGCAGGACATTGTCATCAGTCAGCAGTTCGAGAAGCTGGAGCGACTCCGCGGCCGCGGCCACCTCATCCTCGGTCCATCCAAGGGCACGTGCCAGGGAGGCTTGCCCGTAGCACGGGCCGATGATGTCCGCCCACGGGTTCTTGTCGGTCATCGACCCGCCGCCTCCCGGATCTGACGGAGCGATGGCGTCTCGATGCGCAGCGTCTGCATGTCGAGGAACCCCAGGTTTCCTTGTTGCCCGTCCTGACCAAGGCTCGCCACACGCAGCCCGTACTCGGTCTGCCCTCCGCCTGGGGCGTGCATGTGGCCGTGAATCAGGAGCTCCGGATACACGATGTTCCACACCTTCGCCACGCGAGCACGGGAGTTGGCGGAGTCTCGAAGGGCGTCATCGGGGAAGCCCATCGGGTTGGTTCTCAGGATCTCCTGAACCGCGCGTACAGGTGTTCCTGCCGGCGGCTCGTGCGTGAGCATGAGGTCCGCAGGACCGCCGGCGATGGCCGCCTTGACGTGCTCACCGGTGATCTCTTCGTCCTTCCAGTAACTGACGCCTTCCTGTCGCCATGCCCTGTCAACGGACACCGCACCGCCCAACGACAGCACGCTCCGACCACCGATGGTCAGGCGGGCAGGTCTCGGCAGGATCCAGGTGGTGCCGGAGACCCGGATGGCGGTGCCAGGGTGGGCGTCGAGCAATGGGCTGACTTGACCCCACTGCTCATGGTTTCCGAGAGTCACGTAGATGCGCTCGATACCGGTTCCGTCGAGAGCCTCGTCGGTCGTGTCGGGGTCCATCGCCCAGTCGCCGAGCTGCAGCATGCTCGTGACGTCCGGCGCAAGCGTGTGGATCGCCCTGGCGACGATGTCCAGCCATCGGAAGTTGCCGTGGATATCGCCGACGACGGCGACACGTCGGTCGGGCAGCGACACCTCGGTCGTGTACTCTCGGGCCTCCAGAGGGGGAGGGGTCCACATGATTCGGGCTGCCCTTCTGGTGTCGCTGTGGGGACTCATCGGGCCCGTGCCGCCTGTCGTGCTCTAGATCGCGCCCGAAAAGTCGGTCCGACCCTGAGGCTGCGCTCCACGCCTGGATCCCAGCTGATCCATCCGCGTCGTTTCCACTGGATGGCGACGTGGAGGCGGAATGCATGATGTATCGATGCTCGCACGGGGTAGGTCAATCCAGTGGGCCACTCCGGGTGCAGTGGTTCATCAGCAAAGAGCTCGGCGACGAGTTCTGAGAACGTAGGCCCACGCCCGGTGCGCCGCCGTACCCGTGCGATGAAGATTCCAGCGGCGAGGCCTAGTTCGTCTGAGCGGTCTTCCTCGGTCAGCGCGATGAACGCCTCAATCCAAGCGTTCGGAGCTTCGACCTCCGTGGCACTCCACCAGATCGGTCGGGGATCAGTCACTGCTACTCGACAATCGGGGTCGACCTGAACGGGACCTGCACATCGAGGCGACCCGGAGCCGATGCGCAGCGGCACACGTGCAGGTCGAGACGCGAGACCGCATCTGTCGATGGAGTGAATGTTTCGTATGGCTGTGGAAATTATGCCACATAGAAAAGGCCATAGGTGAGCGCCTTCCTGGCAAGGCTTGAAGGATGGGCAGGAAGGATGCGAGCGAAAGCGACGGGTGGCGGGAGTTCGCCACCGAGCTCGGCCTGCAGATCCATCGACTGCGCATCGAGAAGGGGCTGTCGCAGGAAGCAGTTGCCTACCGTGCTGGCCTGACCCGATTCACTTACCAGCGTTACGAGCGAGGCGAAGCTCAGCGGGGCACGCCGGCGAACCCGAGCCTGCGAACGATGCTTGCGCTTGCCCAAGTATTCGAGGTCGCTGTTCAAGACCTTCTGCCGCTGGGTGTTCCGGACGTGACTGTTCGCTGAGCTTCCACCGCCCGCGGCAGGTTCGAATCTCGTGCGACGAACCCGCGGTGGTACCCCTCCTGGCCGGCTCGGTTAGACGCGTCTAACGGGAACGGTCTCGTCACGGGAGTAGTTCGGCACGCGGCGTCGAGGCGCGAGAGACGGCGTTTCGTTAGACGCGTCTAACGAAACGCCGTTGAACATGTGCAATGGAATCCCAGTTCAGAAGGTGTTTCTGCACGTGCTAGTGTCCCTCTCTGTGGAAACCCCAAGAGACATCGCATCCCTGGTCGTTCTCGAGACAGGAAGCGTCAGACGAAACGATGAGATACCCGCCGGGTGCGAAGTTCTCGATTCAGCAGGCGCCGTCGTCGAGGCGGTGGCACGGTACCTTCACTACACAATTGCCGCTGGGTTTGCGATGGGCAGCCGACGCGCTTATGCGACCGCGTTGCTCCGCTGGCTTCGGTTCCTCAACGCCATCGAGGTCGACTGGGTGTCCGCGACGACCACGGATTACGCAGATTTCATCGTATGGATGCGGACGGTCGCATCTCCTCGTAGGGGAGGAGCCAACCGGGTTGCGAAGCGGGGGTACGCCTCTCGCAGCATCAATCTCACCTGCTCGACCCTGGCGGACTTCTATGATTACCATGCTCGTCAGGGATCGGGGCCGCGCATCAATCCCATCTACGATCCCCACGTCGCAGGCGTTGGCGGAATGCTGATGCGCAAGGGGCGAGCCAGGCGGCGCGCCCTGGGCCGTCAGAAGACCCCCAAAGCGTCTCCACGCTCGATTCCTGATGCGGCATACGACGAGCTGTTCGTGAGTCTTCGGAACGACCGCGACAGAGCTATGGTCGCCCTTTACGTTTCGACGGGCGCGAGGGCAGAAGAGTTGCTGGGCCTAACGGGGGCAGACCTCGACTTTGGTAACAACCGGATAACGGTGACCCGAAAGGGTGGCGCAGTTCAGGTGCTACCGGCCTCGGCGGACGCCATGCTCTGGCTACGTCGATACCTGGGCGCCACTCGGATCCGCGCGGACGAGAAGATCTGGCGCGGGCTGCGAGCCCCGCACCGGCCTCTCACCTATGCCGCTATTCGTATGGCTTTCACACGGGCGCAGGAGGCTCTCGGTACCAAGTACACGTTGCATCAGCTGAGGCACACTGCTGCGTACCGGATGCTCCAAGACCCTCAAATGACACTCGCCGACATCCAGTGGATGTTGGGACATGCCCACATTGAGAGCACAGAGATCTACACGTCTGCGCATCCGAAGGAGGTGTTGGAGAAGATGGCCGCTCACCAACGGGCACCCCGCTATCACCCCATCGCCGCCGACGATGGGCGCTACAAGTCGGAGTCGATGCGGACGCTGTTTGGATTCGACGAGTGAGCGAGGAAGTGGTCAAGGCCCTTCAAGAACCGGCATCACGACGCCCTACCGTGCGAGACAGGCTTGCGATTCCCGAAGTCCATGCCGAAGACGCTGCTCCCCCTGTTGAAGCTGGCATCAGCTGGGAAGGCGAATCGATGTCGGTCGACGAAGTCATTGCTCAGCTACCCGAGATGGGCAGGTCAGCGCGAAACAGAACCGTGAAAGGTATCACTGTCGTTCTGTCATGGCTGCAGTTGCACCCCGGAGTCACATGGCAGCAACGCTGGGTGTCATCCAAGATCGAGATGGAGGACGACTGGTCCAACATCGTTGCCGCTTGGTGGAACGAGAAGTCTGGCGAGAAGCTCCGCGGCGAGAAGGTCGTCGTTGGTGTGACCTGGATCATCACGGTCGGCAGCGTGCGTCCGGGCTATGGGTGGCTAACGCGCTCGTCGAAGCATCTCCGCATGTTTCCGGAAACCATCATCAAGGTTCGTGATCCTGAGACTCGTCAAGTCATCTTCGACGCAATTGCTCTCGATGCAGGCAATCGATCTCAGGAACGTTTGGAACGTCTTGCGCAGAAGGCAATCGCGCAAGTGATGGCGCACACGGGTAAGACGCGTATTCGAGACATTGTCCCGGAGGATTTTATTGAGGCGCGAAGTCACGAGCGACGGCAGGGGTTGCACCTCACTAACGGAACCGCCTATGATGCGATGTCTCGTGCGGGTCTTCTTCCGGAAGGGGCGCCCGAGCGGTTTGTGAATTTAAGACGAAAGACGCAGCCGAGCATTGAGGAGGTCGTCGACCGAACCGGTATCAAGAACCGCGACGTGAGAAACTTCTTCGTCGACTACATGCGTGCGCACATCGACATGACGCACGCCACCATGGCAGGTCTGACAACTCAGCTCGTGAAGACATACTGGGTTGAGATCGAGCGGCTGGCTCCCGGCATCAATAGCATGGAGGTTTCGCCCCAACTCTTCGAACAATGGTTGGAGCGGGCGCAGACTATTCAGTACGGCACAAGTGCGGGCAAGAAACGAGCGGAGATTTCCCCGCTGCTCACCGCGATTCGACGCCTGTACGTCGACATCAACGACTGGGCCAACGCGGACCCCGAACGCTACGGCAAATTCGCTGCGCCGAACCCTGTTGCACCGGGGGTCACGAAGCTTGGCGCGAAGACCGCACATCGGAGACGGGCCTGGAGTCACGCCCGCACACGCCAGCGGCAGCCATTGCTACCGGCGCTTGTTCGGCACGTTGACGAGGGGCGGAGAGTATCGCGAAGGCTCCTGGATCTCGCAGCCGCTGCCTCACCTGGAGCGCTGTTCACCGTTGACGGTGAGTCCTACCGAAGAGCTACGAACTCTGCTCGCGTCAACGTGCAACCCGTATCGGGTGGTCGTTGGTTCGACGCCGAGCAGCGGGAGGACAGAGATTTTTGGCGGTGGGCCCTGTTCATGACTCTCAAAGAGACGGGTTGCCGTATCGAGGAAGTTGAGGAGCTCACCCACACGTCACTGAGTCAGTATCGTGTCCCATCGACAGGGCAGGTACTTCCTCTTTTGCAGATTGCTCCATCAAAAACGGACAAGGAGCGTGTAATTGTCATCTCCGAGGAGCTTGCCGACGTCCTCGCCGCCATGTTGCAGCGGATTCGTGGGGCGACGACGAGCGGTCGAGTTCCGCTAGTGCAAAGATGGGATTACTCGGCAAAGAAGCTATCCGCCTCGGCGCCGTTCTTGTTCCAGCGGAAGGTCAACGGGCAAAATCGCACCGTCGGGCGCGCGTGGGCACTTCGCGAGTTGAAAAGTGTTGCGGAGGAATCTGGCCTCTTGGATGAAGCCGGCGAGCCAATACGTTTTCACAACCACGATTTTCGTCGAATCTTCGCGACAGAGGCGGCGATGAGTGGGCTGCCAATTCATATACTCGCCAAGATCCTTGGGCATGACTCGTTGAATACGACGCAAGGGTATGCGGCGATCTACGACGAAGACGTATACCGAAATCACCGCGACTATATTGAGCGCAGACGGTTACTTCGCCCAAGTGAAGAGTACCGCGAGCCAACAGAAGAAGAGTTCGACGAGTTTCAAGGGCATTTTGAGAAGCGTCAGCTCGAGCTGGGGACCTGCGCGCGCGCATATGGCTCTGATTGCGCGCATGAGCATGCGTGTCTGCGTTGCTCGGTGTTTCGTCCCGATCCCACCGCAGAAACGCGTTTCGCTGAGATTGAGACGAACCTCGAGGCCCGAATCGAAGAAGCTAGGCAGAATCGATGGCTCGGCGAAGTGGAGGGCCTTGAGGCAAGTCTCGCTGGTGTGCGAGACAAACTCGAGCGGGTGCGTCGCAAGCCTGTCGGTCTCGGGATGCCGGAGATCCGCAAGGATTGAGGGCGGGGTGCGTCTAGTTCAGGAAATGCCTGCGCTGCAACAACCTCAAGAGCAACCGCACCCCGCAGGAGATGCGGTGGCAGTTGCGGTTCACGCCGCGCCCGCCGCACGGGACGGCGTGGACGGTGCGCGGGGTGGAGCGCAGCGATCCCCGCTGGGAGCCCTACCTCGCCCTCGCCGCGTGAGAGCCAGCGCGAGGGCGCGCAACCGTGGTCCCGTAGACTGGCTGTGCGCCCTCGTAGCTCAGCAGGATAGAGCAGCCCTCTCCTAAAGGGCAGGTCGCAGGTTCGAATCCTGTCGAGGGCACTCCCGCTTCCGCATGCGTCAGGGCTGCCCGCGCCGCCACAGCTTCGACGGCCACCAGATGGTCTTCCCGATGTCGTAGGCGAGTGCGGGCACGAGGAGCGAACGCACCACGAACGTGTCCAGCAGCACGCCGAACGCGACGATGAACGCGAGCTGCACGAGGAAGAGGATCGGGATCACCGACAGTGCCGCGAACGTCGCCGCCAGCACCAGCCCGGCGGAGGTGATGACGCCGCCGGTGATGGAGAGCCCGCGGAGGATGCCCTCCCTCGTCCCGTGCTGCTTCGACTCCTCCCGCACCCTTGTCATGAGGAAGATGTTGTAGTCGATGCCCAGGGCGACGAGGAACACGAAGCCGTAGAGCGGGACCGCGGGGTCGGCACCGGGGAAGTCGAAGATGCCGTTGAACACCAGCGCCGAGACGCCCATCGCCGTACCGAAGGACAGCACCGTCGTGAGGATCAGCAGCACCGGCGCCAGGATCGAGCGCAGGAGCAGCATCAGGATGATCATGATGACGACGAGGATCACCGGGATGATGAGGTTGCGGTCGTGGATGGACGCGTCGTTCGTGTCGATCGAGGTGGCCGTCACCCCGCCCACCACGGCTCCGATGTCGTCGAGCTCTCCGCGCAGCTCGCGCACGGTGGAGGCGGCCGCGGCGGAATCGGCCGCATCCGTCAGCGTCCCCTGCAGGAGCACCTGGCCGTCGACCGTCGTGGGCTCCGGAGCGGGGGTCCCGGGAGGCCCGACGGCCGTGATCCCGTCCGTCGTCACCGGGGCGGACCCGCTCGGGGAATCGGCCGCGGTGACGGTCACCCCGTCGATCCCGTCGTTCGCGAGGAGCACGTCGGCGGCATCCTGCAGGCGGTCCTCGTCCACGATCACGGAGACGGGGCTCCCTGAGCCGCCGGGGAAATGCTCACCGAGTGCGACCTGACCGTCGCGCGCCTCCGACGCTCCGAGCACGAGGTCGGACTGCGGGACGCCCTGTGCGTCGAGCTGTGTGACGCCGGCCGCGCCGGCGAGGAGGACGAGGGTGGTCGCGATCCAGATGACGCGGGGGCGCTTCTTGATGAAGCCCGACAGTCGCGCCCAGAGGCCGGTGGTGCGCATGCCGTGCTCCTCGGCCACGACCTCGGGCTCGAACCGGGGACGCCGGGGCCAGAAGACCGCGCGTCCGAACAACAGCAGCAGCGCGGGCAGGAGCGTGAGGGCCGAGAGCATCGCGAACACGATGCCGATCGCCGCGACCGGGCCGAGCGTGCTGTTCGACTTCAGGTCGCTGAGCAGCAGGCACAGGAGTCCCGCGATCACGGTGCCCCCGGAGGCGACGATCGGTTCGACCGATCCCTTCCACGCGGCGAGGAGGGCGACGCCCTTGTCCTGCGCGACCCGCAGCTCCTCCCGGAACCGCGCGACGAACAGGAGCGCGTAGTCGGTGGCGGCGCCGATCACGAGGATGAAGAGGATCCCCTGGGTCTGCCCGCTGAGCAGCAGGATCTCCCATTTCGCCAGCCACCACACGACGAGGAGCGCGACGCACAGCGCGAACAGGCTCGTGGAGAGCACGACGAGCGGCAGCAGGAACGAACGGTAGACGAGGACGAGGATCACGAGCACGGCGAGCAGGGCGACACCGAGCAGGAGTCCGTCGATGCCGGCGAACCCGGCGGCGAGGTCGGCTGTGAAGCCT
>JGI25154J39366_1000864_pt1 | contig 13101 bp, 10 predicted proteins | sample AraplaL_Col_mTSA_FD_39366 | JGI IMG/M metagenome (IMG submission 39366) | reverse complement strand
GCCTGCTCGATCAGCGTGTCGCGGAAGATTTCCCAGGTCAGGTCTTCGGCCTTGCCGTTGACTTTTTCCAGCGCCTGGTAAATCGGCACCGTGCCGATGGGCACCGGCGAGTTGCGCAGAATCCATTCACGCGTTTCGTGGATGTTCTCGCCGGTCGACAAATCCATCACGGTGTCGGCGCCCCAGCGGATGGCCCACACCAGCTTGTCCACTTCCTCTTCAATGCTCGAGGTGACCGCCGAGTTGCCGATGTTGGCGTTGACCTTGATCAGGAAGTTGCGGCCGATGATCATCGGTTCGCTCTCGGGGTGGTTGATGTTGTTCGGAATGACGGCGCGGCCGCGTGCCACTTCATCGCGCACAAATTCGGCGGTGATCTGCTCAGGGATCGCGGCGTTGAAGGAATGCCCCTTCTTGGGCATGCGCTCGGTGGCCAGGCGCTCGGCCAGCTGCGCGCGCACCAGGTTTTCGCGCACCGCGATGTATTCCATCTCGGGGGTGATGATGCCTTTGCGCGCGTAATGCATTTGCGACACATTGGCGCCCGCCTTGGCGCGGCGCGGCACGGGCACATGCGCCATGCGCAGCGCGGCCAGGGCCGGGTCGTTCAAACGCTGGCGGCCATAGGCGCTGCTGATGCCGGGCAGGGCTTCGGTGTCCTGGCGCTCGTTGATCCACGCGCCGCGCAGCGGCGCCAGGCCGCGCGTGACGTCGATGGACACGGCCGGGTCGGTGTACACGCCCGAGGCGTCATACAGGCGCAGCGGCGGGTTGGCTTCACGGCGCGGCTCACCGGCGCCTTCGTGCACCAGCGTGTCGGTCAGCGTGACCTCGCGAAACGGCACGCGGATGTCGGGGCGCGAGCTCTCGAGGTAAATCTTGGCGGACCCCGGGAACGGTGTGCGCGTGATGCGGCCCGTGAGGTCTTGGGTGTCTACGGTGAGTCGGGTTTTGGCCATGTGGTTCTCCAGGAGGTGGGGTGCCTGCTGGGGAGCCGGAGGGTCCATGGGCGGCATCTGGGGGTGCCGCTGCGGAATACCGGAGCCGATTGCGTTGTTCCCTACGCGGGGATGACCCCGATCAGGTTCAGCGGGTCTCGCATCTGCGATCTCAGCCTTGGCATTCCTTACGAAACATCCTTGGCACCCCGACAAGCTGCAGCCATTGTAGGCACCCAGCGGGGGCATGGCAAATGACACCGCATCAGGCGACAAAAGCCAGCAGGGGCCGCGGAACTGGCTTCGCCAGGCCGCAGGCGCCGTCCCCTGCAAGGGGAAAAGGCACTACACGCAGTGAGTGCCGATAGGGGTGTATCCATATCTCCGTCCCATGGAAGGGGAGAGGGGGCTACACGCAGTGAGCCCCAACAGGGGTGAGCCTTAATCAAACTTTACAAGCCGTCATCGCTCGTGCAACGACGGGGATACAGAGCGCCGCCAAACTTGCTCTCAACCTGAAGCCAAAAGCCGTATGTCACGGCAGCGGATATTTCAGGCATCTTCTCCCCTGAAAGGAAGTTTCCATGAAATTCGCATTCAAGCCCTCCGCTTCGCTTAACAGCCTCGTCCTGGCCGGCCTGCTGGCCACGGTAGGCGCCGGCGCCATGGCGCAAACCCCTCCCGCACCACCCGCAGGCTCGCCGCCCGCAGCCGGCAAGCCCGCCGGCCCCCACGGCGAACGCATGGGTCGCCACGACCCCGCCAAGATGCAGGCCATGATCGCCAAGCACCAGGCCGAACTCAAGGCCAAGCTCAAGATCACCCCGGCCCAGGAAGGCGCATGGACCAGCTACACGGCCGCCATGCAGCCACCCGCCCACGCCCGTCCCACGCCCGAGCAGCGCGCCGAGTTCGACAAGCTGACCACGCCCCAGCGCATCGACAAGATGAAGGAAATGCGCACCCAGCGCATGGCCGAGATGAACGCGGCGATGGACAAGCGCGGTGAAGCCACCAAGACCTTCTACGCCGTGCTGAGCCCCGAGCAGCAAAAAACCTTTGACGCCGAGCACAAAAAGCACGGCATGCGCGGCGGCCACCGCGAACACGGCGGCCCGGCCCCGCAAAAAGGCTAAGCCACTCTGAGCTTCCCCTGGAGCCCGCACCGCAACCCGGTGCGGGCTTTTTTGTGCGCATTTCCAAACCGCCGGACGCCGCCCCCAGCCCGCGTAGGACGGCTTCGAATGCCCGCTTTTGCGCGGCGCGGCCTGACTAAACTGGTCCGATGACCCCAGTCCCAACTGTCCGAAAGGGCCAGGCGCCGGCCGTTCTGTCGCGCGAAGCTTTCCACGAACGTTTCATGCAGTCCTTTGTGGACCCGGCCTTTCGCGCCGAAGACCCGGCTCTAGCGCGCATCGAAGCCGTGGCCTGGGACGCGTACAAAGAAGGCCGCAAGGCGCCCCACACCCGCAAAGCAGGCGAAGGTTTTGCCGACCCCGACTACGACCTGTCGACCGAGTGGCTCGCCACCCGCGAACGCCTGCACAAAGCACAGGCCGAATGGGAAAACCCCGCATCGCCGTCCCGCGTGCTGCTGGTCTGCGGCTCGGCCCGCAACGACGGCACCTGCCCCGGCGAAATCTCCAAGACCTGGCGCTTGCTGAACACCGCCAAAACCACACTGGAAAGCGCCGGCATGCAAACCGACGTGCTGGACCTGAGCCTGCTCACTTCCAGCTATCACCTGCACATCCACCCCTGCAAGGGCTGTGTGTCCACCGCCATGCCGCTGTGCCACTGGCCCTGCAGCTGCTATCCCAACCATTCACTGGGGCAGACCAGCGACTGGATGGCCGAGATCTACGAACGCTGGACCGCCGCCCACGGCATCGTCCTGCTCACGCCGGTGTACTGGTACCAGTCGCCCAGCCCCCTCAAGCTCATGATGGACCGCCTGGTCTGTGCCGACGGCGGCAACCCCGACCCCACCAGCACCCACGGCAAAAAGCCGGAAGAAGCCAAGGCGCTCGAAATGAAAGGCTGGGACTACCCCAAACACCTGGCCGGCCGCACCTACGGCATGGTGGTGCACGGCGATGTCGCCGGCATCGAAGGCGCGCGGCGCGGCCTCAGCGACTGGCTGGACTGGATGGGTTTGATCGACGCCGGCAACATCGCCCGGCTGGACCGCTACATCGGCTACTACGAGCCCTACGCCACCAGCCACGACACGCTGGATGCAGACCGAGACGTGCAAGCCGAGGTGCGCAACGTGGCTGGCGCGGTCGCCAATGCAGTCAAGGCGCTGCGCGCCGGCACGCTGCCTGAGCCTGGCAAGGGCCTGTCGCGGCCGCGGCCCAAATAAGAACGAAGAAGCAAGGCAACAAAAAGCCGGGCTGCAGTCATGCAACACCCGGCTTGGCGACCTGAATGGGGCGGCTGCGAACGGCCAGCCCCGGCCTCAGTCTCAGTCTCAGTCTCAGCTGGCGCTGTTTTTAGCGGGTGCCGCCGCTAATGGCCGCACCACCCTGCACGCTGCCCTGCACGCCACCCTGGACGTTACCGGCAGCACTGCTCACGCCGTTGCTCACACCGTTGTAGGTGCGCCGGGCGCCGCTCTTCACGGCATTGCCTGTACGGGCCGCGGTCCGGCCCGTGGCACGCGCGGTGTCGTCCACCACACCTGTGGCCTGGCTACCCAGCGAACCGGCGCTTTGGCCGGAGACATTCGCACCCGCACCCAGGCTGCCACCCGTTGCGCTCGCGCGCGTCGCGGCATCAATGTTGGTGTTCTGGCCGGCATTGACACCGAGGTTCACGCCCAGGCCAGCGTTGCCACCAGCCCCGACGCCCGCCACACCGGCGCCACCGCCTACACCTACGCCAGCTCCCACTCCCAGGCCTTGGGCGAAAGCGCCAGGTGCGCCCAGCGCAAGGGTCAGCGCGATAGCGCCGGGAATCGAACGAATCAAGAATTTAGACATTTCAATCTCCTTCAAAAAAACGATGGGTCAGCCCCAAGGCACCCCACCCTGGCAGGGCTGCAGCGACATCCGCTGTGGCTCGCCTATGCCGCTTCGACAGCGTGCCCGGCGTTTCATGGCCGGGCGACGTTCCCAAAGCAGGTTCTGCTCCTTACTTCGTGCCGCCTACGGCAGGACCCTGCGCGCCACCAGTAGAGGTAGCAGCCGCATCCCGTGCGGCGGCGTTCTGTGCGCGTTTGGCTGCGCGCTTTTCACGCTTGGCAGCCTTGGCGGCCGCACGATCGGCCTTGGCGGCGGTGCGTGCATCAGCGTCCTTGGCCATGCCGCCCGAAGGGGCGGGGCTCACGGCGTCTTTCGACTTGGTGGTGCCGCCGATCTGCGTTGAACTGTTGGCCACTGGGCTGCCCGAACTGTTGCCGGCTTCAGCGCCTGCACGTGCCGCGCTGTTGGTATTGGGCGCTGCGCTGTTCTGGTCTTTGGGCTTGGTCGTGCCTGGTGGCGTCGTGGTGTCGGTCTGGGCTTGCACAGGTGCACCCAGCACCAAGGCGGAAACAATCGCAGCAGCTGCGGGGATGGATTTCATCGAAAACTTCGTCATGGTCAGTTCCTCTTCGGTTGGCCCATTGAATAAGGCGTGTGAATAAACATGCCCTGATGTGATTACGGGGCTGATTTCAATTTAGGGGCCAAGCCGTGGCGGGCGTGCCGGAGAGCCCCGCCGCGCCATGTAGGACACTGCACCGGCGGCCTGTGGTTGCGCAGCACCCCTGCAGCGGCCCCATGCAAGACACCGTACTGGCCGGGCGCGCAAATAAGTTTCTGTCCTACAGTCCCGCGAAAAGGCGCAGGGCCACAATCCAACTCAAGGCCAACGCGAGTCCATACCAAACAACGGCAAGGTCAGCGCCAGGGTAATTGCAGGCGCGTATGCTGTTTGTTCTTGCATCCGTGTTTGGCATTCGGTATTCGGTGTAAGTTGCCGTGTTGCCTTTTCAGTTTGCGTCACCGCGTTATCCGCTTTGTGCATCCCTTGCACCCCTTGCATCCCTTTTTTATGCAGCCTTCACGTTCAGATCCTGTTGCTTCAGCTCCCTCCGGTGAGATCTCCGGCGCTACCCGCCGCGGCACGCCCGATGCGCTGTCCGTGGCCGTGCCCATCGCCCCCCCCAAAGCGGGCACGCAAGTGGACATGGCCGCGGTGGAAGCCGACACCCAGACCGCCTTGGCGGCCGTAAGCCCCGAGTCCTCGTTTTCGTTCAAGGTGCTCACCGTCAACATCCACAAGGGCTTCACCTTCTTCAACCGCAAGTTCATCCTGCCCGAGCTGCGCGAAGCGGTGCGCAGCGTGGGCGCCGACGTGGTGTTCCTGCAGGAGGTGACCGGCAATCACGTCAAGCACCAGGACAAATTCGACAACTACCCCGAGACGCCGCACTACGAATTCCTGGCCGACACCATCTGGCCGCAGTTCGCCTACGGCCGCAACGCCGTCTACACCAACGGCCACCACGGCAACGCGGTCCTGTCCAAATTTCCCATCGTACGTTTTGAAAACCGCGACGTCTCCATCAGCGGACCCGAGCGCCGCGGCCTGCTGCATTGCGAGCTGCAGATCCCCGGCCGCAGCGTCAACGTGCACGCCATCTGCGTGCACCTCGGCCTCATGGAAACGCACCGCGAGCAGCAGATGGACATGCTCTGCGAGCTGGTGCGCAAGGACATCCCGGCACACGCCCCCGTCGTCGTCGCCGGCGACTTCAACGACTGGCGGCACCGCGCCCACGCGCGGCTTGAACAAGGCGCCGAACTGCACGAGGTCTTCGTGCAGGCCAACGGCAAAGCGGCCCGGACCTTTCCCGCACGCATGCCCCTGCTGCGCCTGGACCGCATCTATGTGCGCAACGCCATCGGCCACGCGCCCGTGGTGTTGCCACTGCGCCCCTGGTCACATTTGTCGGATCACGCGCCACTCGCTGCGGAGATCGAACTGTGAATATGGCCTCCACGCTTTTCGCTTCGCGTAATGCGCTGCCCCCCGAGGGGGCGCTGCGCCTGCGGCCCGGCAAAGCCGGTTCCGCGGCCCCTGCTGGAAGGTGCGGAGGAATGTCTAACGCCTGGGGTCTTTATGTCTAGGTGGGTCAGCGGCAACCAGTTCCGCCTGCTTGAAAACGGCGAGGAGTTTTTCCCGCGCGTGTTTGAGTGCATTGCGGCCGCCAAGCGCGAGGTGGTGCTGGAGACCTTCATCCTGTTTGAAGACAAGGTCGGCGAAGAGTTGCACGCGGCACTGCACCAGGCGGCTCGGCGCGGCGTGCAGGTCGACGTGACCATAGATGGCTACGGCTCGCCCGACCTGTCGCCTGAATTCATCGCCACGCTGGTGCGCGCCGGCGTGCGCGTGCATGTGTTCGACCCCGGCCCCAAGCTCTGGGGCTGGCGCACCAACCTGTTTCGCCGCATGCACCGCAAGATCGTGGTGATAGACGGCGAGCGTGCCTTCGTGGGCGGGATCAACTACTCGGCCGACCACCTGGCCGATTTCGGCCCCATGGGCAAGCAGGACTATGCCGTCGAAATCGAAGGCCCCATCGTCGCCGACATCCACAGCTTTGTGCGCCGCGCCCTCGCCGCCGGCCAGCGCAACGCCGGCGCCGAGCCGCCCACGGGCCTGCGCGAACGTTTCTCGACCCGGGCGCGCTCCATTGCCGGCGCCTGGCGCGGCGACAACGTTCCAGCGCCGGCGGGCGAGGCCTCCGCGCTCTTCGTCACGCGCGACAACCGCAAGCACACCAACGACATCGAACGCCACTACCGCGCGGCCATACGCACGGCGCGCAAGCGCGTCATCATCGCCAACGCCTACTTCTTCCCCGGCTACCGGCTGCTCAGGGAAATGCGCCACGCGGCGCGGCGCGGCGTGGACGTGCGCCTCATCCTGCAGGGCGAGCCCGACATGGCCATCGTCAAGACCGCCGCCAGCATGCTCTACCACCACCTGCTCGATGCGGGCGTGCAGATCTACGAATACTGCGAGCGGCCGCTGCACGGCAAGGTGGCCGTCATCGACGACGAATGGGCCACCGTCGGCTCCAGCAACCTCGACCCGCTCAGCCTGTCGCTGAACCTGGAGGCCAACGTCGTCATCCGCGACCGCGCCTTTAACCAGGAGCTCGGCTCACGGCTCGATGCGCTCATCCAGAACAGCTGCAAACAGGTGACGCACGACACCCTGATAGAGCCCAGCTGGTGGCGCACCGTGCGCAGCTACTTTGTGTTCCACCTGCTGCGCCGCTACCCGGCCTGGGCCGGCTGGCTGCCGGCGCACACGCCGCGCATCACGCCTGCCGGCGAGAGCCTTGCGCCCGCCACCGGCCGCGATCCTGATCCGGTGCGCCAGGCCAAACCCGTGTGAGAACCTGAGGGCCTGACGGTGTCAAGCGGCAGCCAGACCCTTGCGCGCATCCCCCTGCGCAGCCGGCCCTGGTGGCCCTGGCTCAGGCGCGCCGCCACCACCGTGTTTTTTCTGCTGGTGGCCGGCCTGCTGGTGACACAGGCGCGCACCATCGAATGGAGCGAAGTGCTCACCTCGCTCGAGGACTACCCGCTCACCGCCGCCTGGGGCGCTGTGGCTTTAGCTGCGGCCAGCTTCACGCTTTACAGCTGCTTTGACCTGCTGGGCCGGCATTACACCCGCCATGCGCTCCGCACTGCGACCGTGATGCTGGTGACCTTCATCAGCTATGCCTTCAACCTCAACCTCGGCTCGGTGGTGGGCGGCGTGGCCTTTCGCTTTCGCCTGTATTCGCGACTGGGCCTGAAGCCCGGCGCCATCACGCGCGTCATGTCCATCAGCATGCTGGCCAACTGGATGGGCTATGTGCTGCTGGCCGGCCTGGTGTTCAGCTTGCACCCGCCCACCCTGCCAGCGGACTGGCCCGTCCACGCCGGCCACTTGCGCCTGGCCGGCCTGGCGCTGCTCGCCGTGGCCGCGGCCTACCTGGCCGTCTGCACCTTCACCCGCCGGCGCCACTACGTGCTGCGCGGCCATACGCTGGAACTGCCATCGCCGCGGCTGGCGGTGCTGCAGTTGCTGATGGGCGCGGGCAATTGGCTCATCATGTCGGGCATTTTGTTCATCCTGCTGCAGCATCGCATTGAGTTCTCCGCCGTCGTCAGCGTGCTGCTGCTGGCCGCCGTGGCCGGTGTCATCACCCACATCCCGGCCGGCCTGGGCGTGCTCGAAGCCGTGTTTGTCGCCCTGCTCTCGCACCTGATGCCCCAGGCCGAACTGCTTGCGGCCCTGGTGGCCTACCGCGTCATCTATTACCTGGTGCCGCTCGGCGTGGCCACGGCCGCCTACCTGGTGATGGAGGCGCATGCCAAAAAGCTGTCCCGCGCGGCCAAAAAGGCCAAGGCCGTGCAGGCCCCCCGAAACGCGCGGCCCGCGCCACCCTGAGGACTGAGGCTCCGTTTTCAGGCGCCATCGGGCAGGTTTGGGCCCCAAAGCCATACGCCGCAAGGGTTTTGCGCAAAAAGGGCTGTGCTCATGATCACAATCACTGTATATTCATACAGTGGAAACTTCGCAAAAACTCGCCATCCTGGCCGATGCGGCCAAATACGACGCTTCCTGCGCATCCAGCGGCAGCAGCCCGCGCGACTCCATGGGCGGCAAGGGAATCGGCTCCACCGAAGGCAGCGGCATCTGCCACAGCTACGCCCCCGACGGCCGCTGCATCTCGCTGCTCAAAATCCTCCTTACCAATTTCTGCACCTACGACTGCCTGTATTGCGTCAACCGCGTCAGCAGCAACGTGCCCCGCGCGCGCTTCACCGTCGATGAGGTCGTCCAGCTCACCCTGTCTTTTTACCGCCGCAATTGCATCGAGGGCCTGTTCCTCTCCTCCGGCATCATCCAGAGCCCCGACTACACCATGGAACGCGTGGTCGAAGTCGCGCGCGTGCTGCGCGAAGACCACGACTTTCGCGGCTACATCCACCTCAAGACCATCCCAGACGCCTCGCCCGAACTGCTGGCCCGCGCGGGCCGCTACGCCGACCGGCTGAGCATCAACATCGAGTTGCCCACGGCCCAGGGCCTTGAAGCCCTCGCCCCCGAAAAAGACAGCGCCGCCATCAAGCGCTCCATGGCGCGGCTGCGGCTGCACATCGACAACGCGGGCGGCGAAGCGCGCGACGCGGCGAAGGCCGGCGCCGTCTCCATGCCAGGCGCACCCGCCCGCCACGCCCCGGCGCCGCGTTTTGCACCCGCCGGGCAAAGCACCCAGATGATCGTGGGCGCCGACGGCGCCGACGACCGCACCATCCTGCAGGCCAGCACCACGCTCTACAGCGCCTACCGCATGCGGCGGGTTTATTACTCGGCCTTCAGCCCCATCCCAGACGCCTCGTCCAGCCTGCCGCTGCGCCAGCCGCCCCTGATGCGCGAGCACCGCCTTTACCAGGCCGACTGGCTGATCCGCTTCTACGGTTTTGAACACGACGAAATCCTTGCACCACCCGCCCCGGACGGCAACAGCAACAACAACACCGGCATGCTGGCGCTCGACATCGATCCCAAGCTCGCCTGGGCGCTGGCACACCGCGCGCAGTTTCCGGTTGACGTGAACCGCGCCCCGCGCGAAATGCTGCTGCGCGTGCCCGGCCTGGGCGTCAAAGCCGTCGCGCGCATCCTCGCCGCCCGCGGTGTGCGGCAGCTGCGCGCCGACGACCTGCGCCGCCTGCAGGTGCCATTGAAAAAAGTCCTGCCCTTTGTGCTGTTGGCCGGCCACCACCCGGGCGCCACGCTTGATGCGGCGCAGCTTGCCGCCTCGCTCTCGCCCGCGCCTGCGCAACTCGGCCTGTTCGACGAAGCGGCGCGGCCCGCAGCACCGGCTGCGGCGCCGCTTCCCGTTTTCAGCGGGCCGGCTGCGCACAGCTCCCCGGCCAATACGGCACTTTTGCCTACAGCGCGTTCGCAGCCGCACCGCGCACCATGGAAGGCAGGTTTTGAAGATGAAAGGCACAGCGTATGGGCGTGATGAACGATCCCCTGACCAGCGACCTCTTCCCGCAAACCCAGCTTCCGGTGATGCTGCAGGGCCCCACCGACCTTGACGGCTTTCGCCGGGCGGCGCGCAGCCTGCTGGCCCAGCAAATGCTGCCCGAGCAGGTCAGCTGGCACAGCACCGATTCCGCGGTACAGGATCTTTTCGCCGACGCACGCGCGCCCGGCGGCGCCTTTCACGACAACCCCGCCTTCAGCGATGCACCCGCCGTCAGCGTGCCGCCCGAATTCATGGCGCTGTGCCAGGACGTCATCCTGCACAGCGACCCTCACCGTTTCGGCCTGCTGTATCGCATCCTCTGGCGCCTGGTGCACGAGCCCGGCCTGCGGCACGACCCGCTTGATGCCGACCGTGCCAAGGCCGGCCACATGGCGCAGGCCGTGCGCCGCGACATGCACAAGATGAAAGCCTTTGTGCGCTTTCGCACCGTGCTGGACGACACCTTCAAATCGAATCCCGAAATGGGCCCCATGCACGTGGCCTGGTTTGAGCCCGAGCACCACATCGTCGAAGCCGTCGCACCCTTCTTCGCCCGCCGGTTCACCCAGATGCGCTGGGCCATCCTCACGCCCGAATGCAGCGTCGAGTGGAACGGCGGGCAGCTGCGCTTCGGCCCCGGCGGCACAGCAGCCGACGCCCCGCCGCCCGACGCCGGCGAACAGCTGTGGCTCACCTACTACCAGCACATCTTCAACCCGGCGCGTCTCAAGCTGCAGATGATGCAAAAAGAAATGCCGCGCAAGTACTGGAAGAACCTGCCCGAGGCCGAACTCATCTATCCGCTGGCCGCCGATGCGCAGCAACGCAGCACCCGCATGATCGAGCAAGACGCGACCGTGCCCGCGCGCCGCATACCGCCCGCCATGCCCATCCGCCTGCTGCGGGTAGACGACGACGCGCCCCTGGCCCATGCACACGAACATGGCTGCGCGCACACCCACAAGCCCAACAATCCCTCTGAATCGGCAGAATCCGCTGAATCAGCGAAACCCGGCATTGTCGAGGTCGTGCGTTCCCACGCAGCGCTGCAGCGCGCCACCAACCGCTGCCGTGAATGCCCCATCGGCGAACACGCCACGCAGTCCGTCTGCGGCGAGGGCCCGCGCAAAGCCGGCATCATGCTCGTGGGCGAGCAGCCCGGCGACCAGGAAGACCTGGCCGGCAAGCCCTTTGTCGGCCCTGCCGGCCAGCTGCTGGACCGCGCGCTCGACCAGCTCGGCATCGCCCGCGACAAGGTCTTTGTCTCCAACGCGGTCAAGCATTTCAAGTACGAGCTGCGCGGCAAACGACGCATCCACAAAACGCCCACCCAGCGTGAAATCGCCGCCTGTTCACACTGGCTCGAAGACGAAATCGCCATGGTGCAGCCGACCCTGCTGGTGGCACTGGGCGCCACCGCCGCCCGGTCCCTGCTCGGCAAGGCCGTGCCCGTCATGGCCAACCGCGGCCAGATCCTGGAACGTGAAGACGGCCGCAAGGTGCTGGTCACCTTGCATCCTTCAGCGCTGCTGCGGGTGCCGCCCCCTGATCGGGAACAGGCTTGGCGCGACTGGTTGCATGATTTGTCGCGGATCAATCCGCACTAGGGTGGGGACTTAGGACTTAGGCTTGGGGCTCGGCCTGCCCCAACCCTGCACACACAAAGCCGCCGCACTTTTTTAACGCGTACTGTCGCGCGGATCGGGCTCGGCCGGCATCGATGGATCCGTTGCCGGCCGGATGGTGGAGTCTCGCGGATCCGCCGGCACGGGCTGTGCCGGTGCAGCGCCGCCGCCGCCGACACGGCGCGAGGGGTTGCGGTTCAACGGATTGGTCAGAGGCTTGGCTGCGCCAGCCCCGGTTCCATCCGTTCCCACGGTGCTGCCGGTTCCGGTACCTGTATTGGTGTTGGTCACACCCGTCCCCGTGTTGTTGCCGTTGATGGTGGTGCCGCCCGTGCCGGTGCCTGTATTGGTGTTGGTTCCGGTCGTGCCCGTGCCATTGGCGTTGTTCGTTGTGGTGCCGATGGTGCCCGTCCCGGTGTTGGTGTTGGTCACACCCGTGCCGGTGTTGTTGCCGTTGATATTGGTGCCGCCTGTGCCGGTGCCTGTATTGGTGTTGGTTCCGGTCGTGCCCGTGCCATTGGCGTTGTTCGTTGTGGTGCCGATGGTGCCCGTTCCGGTGTTGGTGTTGGTCACACCCGTGCCGGTGTTGTTGCCATTGATGGTGGTGCCGGTCGTGCCAGCGCCTGTGTTGGTGCCCGCACCAGTCGCACCCGTCGCGCCCGTTGTACCCAGGGCGCGGCCGGCAGGGGGGCGCCCGCCACCCGCCGCCATACCGCCTGTTGTCTGCGCGAATGCCGCTGGAGGTGCAACCAGCGCGGCAGCGAGCAGGGCCGGCAAAACCCGTGAATAACGATAACAAGCGTGTGGTGATTTCATGATGGTCTCCTGCACAACACAAGCGATGTGCGATGAATCTACTTTAATCCCCGGCATCGCTGCGCATCACGGCAGCAAGGCCCGTACGGCTGTGCGAAGAAACCTACAAGCCCGAGGGCGGCGGCGCAGGGGCCGCTGCCACCACCAGCTCCTTGTAGCCGGTGGCAGCGTCATGCTGCCGGCTGAACACCCAACCCGGCAAAGGCGCCAGCACAATCTCCGCCGTCGTCCGCACGATGCAGCCCGGCATCACGTGGCCGCCCCGCATCTCACCACGCGCCGTTGCCACACTTGCATGCAGGTGAGCGCCGTCAGGGCTCAGCGTGCCCGAGAGCGTGATCAATTCCAACGGCTCGTCAAGCCGCGTGCCGTCGGGTTGGTTGGCGTAGCGGAGTACTGCGTGGGACAGGCTGCCCACCGCCGAGATGATGCAAGCGGCGCTGGTGTCCTGGCTGGCTTGCAGTTCGGCAAACGCTGTGTTCAGTGCAGCGCGGAGGTCTTCTCCGGGGTGCAGGCGCAGGACATGGGTTTGGGGCATGGGGTTGAGGGTAACGATGTGGCTGGGGTTGTTCAAGAGGGGGCTTCCCCCTCTTGCTCCTGCTGGCCGGGGGTTGCCCGGCGGCAACTCACTTTTCTTTTGCTTCGCCAAAAGAAAAGTAAGCAAAAGAAAAGGCGACCCTGGTGTCTGCGTCCC
>JGI25154J39366_1000816_pt1 | contig 13626 bp, 15 predicted proteins | sample AraplaL_Col_mTSA_FD_39366 | JGI IMG/M metagenome (IMG submission 39366) | reverse complement strand
CTAGGTTCCCACTTAGGCTAGAGGCCGGCCTAAAAAAACTTTCCGCCAGTTTTGGTATCATGAAGGGCGCGCCGGGTCTGTTCGAACAGCCCGGCGCGCCTTTTTTACCTGAATATCAATCAATTGAAGAGCATAGCTATGTCGCAGAGCGCAGCAACCCCGGCAACCGACGAACTGGATTACATGACTTCCTGCGCCCTGCCGACCCCCTGGGCCCAGTTCACGCTGCACGCCTTTGTCGAAAAGGCCACCGGCAAGGAACACCTGGCGATGGTGCTGGGCGATATCGGCAACGGCGCGCCGGTGCTGGCGCGCGTGCATTCCGAGTGCCTGACCGGCGACGTGCTGTTCTCGCAGCGCTGCGATTGCGGCGCCCAGCTCGAAGGCGCGCTCAAGCGCATCGCCGCCGAAGGCCGTGGCGTGCTGCTGTACCTGCGCCAGGAAGGCCGTGGCATCGGCCTGGTCAACAAGATCCGCGCCTACCGCCTGCAGGAAGCCGGCGCCGACACGGTGCAGGCCAACGAACAGCTGGGCTTCAAGCCCGACCAGCGCACCTACGGCCTGGTGCAGCCGATGCTGGCGCAATTCGGCGTCAAAAGCTTACGCCTGATGACCAATAATCCGCGTAAGATCGATGCCATGACCAAACTGGGCATCGAGGTGGCCGAGCGCGTTCCGCTGCTGGTCAACCGCAACGCCTTCAACCAGCACTACCTGAATACCAAGGCCGCCAAGCTGGGCCACATGATGACGCCGCTGACCCCGGCCCCGGTGGAGGATGGCGCGCTGTAAGGTTGATTTTTAAGGATTGCATGAAATTTAACAAGCTTGCTGTCTCCATCGCCCTGAGCTGGGCCAGCGCCACCGCGCTGGCTGCTCCGGCCGCCGCCACACCGGCCCCGCCGCCACAGCTGGCCGCCGCGCAGTCCTCGGCCAAGGCCTCCGCGCCCGCCGCCGACAACGCCGACGCCACCCCGCTGCCGCAGCCCTCCAGCTCGGCCCAGCATCTGTACGCTTCCGCCAAAAACGACATCCTGCAAGTGCGCTCGCTGCTCAAGAGCGGCCGCACGCAATCGTCGGTCGGCTCCGGCTTTTTGATCGGCACCAGCAACCTGGTGGTCACCAACTACCACGTGGTCTCGCAGTTCGCGCTCGATCCCGACACCTACGTCGGCGAATGGGTCGACACCAGCGGCCAGCGCGGCAATGTCGAACTGCTGGCGGTGGACGTGCTGCACGACCTGGCCGTGCTGCGCGTGAGCCGCAACGGCACCGGCTTCTTCAAGATCCCCGAACAATTGGCCAAGCTGACGCAGGGCCAGTACCTGTACTCGCTGGGCAATCCGCTCGACCTGGGCTTCGCCATCTCCGAAGGCGCCTACAACGGCGTGATTGCGCGCAGCTTCTACGACCAGCTGATGTTCACCGGCCCGATCAACTCCGGCATGAGCGGCGGCCCCAGCGTGACGGTGGACGGCGCGGTGGCCGGCGTCAACGTCTCCAAGCGCCTCGACGGCGAGCTGGTCAGCTTCCTGGTGCCGGCCCGTTACGCGCAAGATTTGCTCAAGCGCGTGGAACAGCAGAAGAAGGCGCCGGCCGATTTCACCGCCGTGGTCGCCGGCCAGCTGCTGACCCATCAGCGCGCCATGGTCGACCAACTGCTGGCTAGTCCGCTGAGCCTGAAGCCGATGGGCCCGTATCAAGTACCGGTGCGCGAGTCCGAGCAGATGCGCTGCTGGGGCCGCTCCAACGTCAAGGCCGACAAGCCGTTCACGGTGGACGACGCCAGTTGCGCGATGGAGTCGGCCATCTTCGTCAGCGGCTCGCTGCAGACGGGGCAGCTGAGCATACGCCACCAGTACCTGCGCAGCACCGGACTGGGCAAGCTGCGCTTCGCGCAACTGGCCAGCGCCTCGTTCAAGAACGAGCACTTCGGCAACAACAAGGACACCCGGCTGACCGGCCCGCAATGCACCGAGGACTTCGTCAAGAACAAGGACGTGCCGCTGCGCGCCGTGCTGTGCGTGCGCGCCTACCGCAAGTTCGCCGGCCTGTACGACTTCGCGCTGCTGACCGCGAGCACCGACCAGGGCTTGATGAGTTTGCAAAGCCGGCTCGACGCGCGCGGCGTCTCGTATGAAAACGGACTGCGCCTGTCGCGCGTGTTCATCGATTCGATCGGCCTGGCGCCGGTGGTGGCCAAGAAGCCCGAGAAGCCCGCTGCGGCGGCCAAGGGAGGCGCGCGATGAAAGCCCCCTACTTCATCGAAATCCTGGCCCGCAACGGCGACGTGCTGCACCGTCACAAGGTGGACGCGCTGCCGATCCGCCTGGGCCGCAGCTACGATAACGACGTCATCCTCGACGACGCCCACAGCGCCGCCGCTCACGCGGTGGTCGACGCCGACGAGCAAGGCCGGCTGGTGCTGCGCGACCTCGGCAGCAAGAACGGCAGCTACCTGAACGGCAAACGCCAGACCAGCATGGTGCTGGACGGCGACACCATGGTGCGCCTGGGCCACACGCGCTTGCGGGTGCGCGCGGCCGACTTCCCGGTCGCCGACGAACGGGCCGACACCACCATGCACGGCTGGGAAGGCGCGGTGCCGGCCACCATCGGCCTGGCGCTGATCGCCATCTGCACCTGCGCCGAGACCTGGCTGTCCGACGTCGAACCGTTCGCGCTGATCCGCTACCTGCAGGTGCTGGCCACCAGCCTGGCTGCCGGCCTGGTGTGGAGCGGCTTGTGGGCGCTGGCCAACCGTTTGTTCGGCGTCCACGCGCGGCTGGGGCGGCACCTGTTCATCCTTGGCAGCGCGCTTGCGGTGGTGGGCGTGTGGCGGGTCGTCAGTTCGGTGCTGGCCTATGCGTGGTCGGCTGAGGTGTTCACCCGCTACGGCAACCTGGTCACGCTGGCGATCGCCTGCGGCATGCTGTTCTTCCACCTGGTCACGATCAAGCCGCACCACCCGAGACGCTTCGCGATCAGCAGCTGGGTGATCCTGATGGGCGGTGCCGCGCTGATGTTGATGACCAATCTGCAGGGCACGGGCCGAGCCGCCGACGAGCTGTACATGTCGGTGCTGCTGCCGCCGGAAGTGCGGCATAGCGCGGACCACAGTGTCGATCAATTCATGGGAGACGCGGCCAAGCTGAAAATCGCCGCCGACGCCGCCCGCGTCCGCACGGTCAAGGACGGCACGCCGGAAACCGAGGACGACGACGACGGCGCCGAATGAACGCCGATAGCCCGCGGGACGCTAGTCTTGCGGGATGTTGTGGATGTGAGCCAGCAGGGTTTTGATATCGGCCTCCACCTCCGGTGGCGGATTGAGGAACATGCAGCCGATATGAAGTTGCTCGCCCAGCAGGAAGGATTTGTAGGAGCGCGTGACGCGCACTTCCATTTCGGGGACGATGACGGATTCCGATTCCAGTTCCAGCTGCACATTCAACAGCTTGCGGCCTTTGAGCAAACCCTTCACCGCGTTCTTCGTGCAGCGCAGGCCGATCCCGCCTAGGGAAAAATCGTAGATGGGTAACTCATAGAACTTACCGTTTAACTCGAACGACGCACTGAAGGTGGCCGCCAGCGGCGTTTCCACCCGCTCCGACGCGCGCCGGTTCAGCACGGCGCAAGTTTCGGGGAATACCATCGGAATCAGATGCGGGCTACCGGGAACCGAAGTCCACTCCTCGCTGGACAGACGGAACTGCAGCTTCGCGGAGGTCAGCCAGGTGACGAAGGTGACTTTACCGGGCGGCAGGACCGAGCCTTCGTTTAACTCCATCACGAAATGCGGCTGCTCGGGATCGACCGACAGAATGCGGCCAAGCACCGGCTCGCGATTGCCCGTCACGTACATCGAAATCGCGTCGCCGGTTTCAGCCAGAAGGGTCAACGTATCGCCGATATCGTCCTCGCCCGTCATTTCAAAGGAATTGGCGGAGGCCGGAATGGGGCTCATCGCATCCTGCGGGCGTGGCGGCCCTCGACGGATCGAGTGGGCAGTAGGTTCACTGAGCGACATGGCGTTCACCTATGATTATGACAACGTTAGACATTATTTAGGTCTGTGTATAACTTCATCATAGTCCGAGTTTTTCCCTTAAGCAACCTTTTTATAATTCTGGAAAATGGTCTGCTTTTGAGAAAGCTCAGGGTGCCTTCAAGCCGGAATCGCAAATGCTTCTCGATGCGCCCTAGCAATGGCATTTGCGCGCCAAATCTCCTTTTGTTGGTCACACGAAGGCCGGCTTTCGCTTGGGTGAGAACGCGTGAGCTTTGCAGTTAGGCAAGATGATATGCTGTGGAGATCCGGTCGGCAGTGTGCCGTCCCATTGCACAGAACTTCATGAAATCGAAAAGCATATGAATAGAAAATTTCTCGTAAGTGCCCCTCTTGGTGCCGGCGTCGGAACTGCCATCTACCAAGGATGCTTGAATGGGTTTTCTCATCTTGATTGGTATAGGGTAATCACCGTGATGCTAGTTACCTTTGTTATTGTATTGCCTGTAGTCTTCTTTTCGAGTCAGAAGAAGTAAGGGCCGTGCTTGGCCGCAAGCGGCCCCATAGGCGACCGACTAAATGAAGGTTTGAGTGAGATGAGTGATAAAGAATTTTTGCCGGAGAATTTTGCGCGTCGGTCAGGCATTGGGCAGGACGATACTGAGCTTCGTCGGTGGCTAAGGTCGCGCCCAGTCGCAGAGCGACTGGCGTTCATTAACGGACTTTTCGGCCATAATTACAGATACGCCATTTCTCTTACACGTTCCTCGCAGCTCTCGATAGAGGACGTAGTACAGCTACTTCAAGGGTGGCTGTTGTTAGGGAAACATAACTGTAGCTATGGCCTCATGCAAGGGCTAATTCCTCTCCTCGGTGAGCGAAGGTTTTGGACGACGGCAGCGAAACTTGAACTGACGCCGGACATGTCGGATTTCTTGAATTACCATAGCCACGGAAAACTTCGGAATTATTTGGCTGAAACCAAACCCCTGACTGCGTCTTAGGCGTCTCTCGGCCAATAGCGGACCGTCCAAATGAAAGAAAGCGTTATGTCATGGAGTTCTCAAGCTAGACCTCGCTCACTTCGTGCCGAAGAGGCGGCATTGATTCGATCAATGCTCCGGGAATGTAAGGATTGTGCAGCCCTAATGCCGCAAGTCGACATTGCAATGGTTGAAGATATGCCCGATGGTGGCATGGGAAGCTTGAGGTTTAGTTCGGATGGAACGCGCAGCCTCGGTGCAGTTGTGGCGGAAGCGGACTATGTCGACGAGGACGGTGTGCCGGTGAGTATCGTTGTAAATGTAGATCAGAAGGGCCAGTTGTTTGAGCTTGATATTTGGAAGGTCAATTTCCTTCCCTTGGACTGCTATCCTGCGCCAGAGAAAATAGCGATTAAGAAGCTTGATTAGCATTGCCGTAGTCGGCCAGCAGCGGACCTAGCCTACACAAAATTAGAGAGTAAAAACATGAAGGCAGTTGGATTTCCGTTAGTGCTTCTGTTGAGCCATTGGGCACAGGCCGCGCCATGTCTGATTCATAATGAGTTGCCAGCCATGATTAAGTGCGCTGAAGAAGGAGATGCGGTTTCACAGTACCTTTTGGGGGAGATCTATCTGCTTGGAAAGGAGATTCCACAGGACTACGCGAAGTCTTTCATTTGGACTTCTAAGGCAACCATGCAAGGTGAAAAAGGAGCACAATCTAGGCTTGGTTTTGACTACTACAACGGTTGGGGCACTTCCAAAAACTACGTGCTTGCCTATAAATGGTGGAGCCTTGCAAGCATTGGCAATGATGACCCTCTTCTTCGGAAGAACATGGATGAGTTGGAATCTGAGTTGTCTCCCTCGGAACTTGCAGCGGCCCAGAAAGCTGCAACGGATTTCTCTGAACGGAAAAGCAGAAAAAAGTGAATACAAGAGGCGTTTCCGTGTTCGCCCCTAGTGGCGGTGCGTATCGGCCACAAGCGGAACTTCCTGATTCATCCAAATACTGTTATGCCCAATCCTTCGCAGCTAGTTGATAAATTCGATACCCGCGCTGCCGAAGCTATCGTCGCTGCGGGGAACGCAGCAGACCCTGAATTACTTGAGTGGGTGCAGGACCTGAAACAAGTATTGGCTCCGTTTCTTGCAAGTGCGGGGAGCAACGTTGTTCTTGGCATTCGTCAGATATTTGCGTCAAGCGACGATACCTGGAAATGGAGTGTAGTTGTCGGTGTGGTCGCAAGGTCGCCGGAGTTGACTGCACTTCTTCGCCCAGAACTCAAACGCATCGTACATGCGCCAACACCAGGTGAACGCTCGGAAGGGCTGGATCAAATTGTGGCTGAACTATTGGAATCGGCATGACAGCATCGCGTATCGGCCAGGAGGCAACGGTCGCCAATATAAAGATGAGTTTTTCCGTGACTGTAGGATTATCAATATGAGTTCGACTGATCAACCTTCGGCAATCCTTAGCCCTGACGCGCAGAAAACTTTCCTGGATCTATTTGCGCCAATAATGGACGAGTTAACCAAGGAGGCACAGGCAGAGGTTGATCGCTTCAACGCGATATTTTCGGCTGATCACAATGCCATTGGTAGAGTGCTTAAGGTTCATCTCGTCATTGAGCAGTATCTAAATGAGCACATTATTGCCGAGTACAAAATCGAAAACTTAGCAGAGCTTAGGCTATCCTTCAGTCAGAAGACAAAGCTTTTGAAGGATGATCTATCACCAGCAGCATGGGTGAAAGGTGCCATTCAGAACGTCAATAGTGTTCGAAATAAATTTAGTCATACCTTAACCCCAAAAATAGAATGGGGCGAGATCAACAATGTAACAGAGGTCTTAAAGATCGCACGCAACGGCGTGTCCTACGTGGAACCAATTGATGCAATGGAAGCATTTGCACCTGTTGCATGTGCGTTCTTGATTGAGGCGCCGAGTAGCAGACGAACCCAACTTGAGCAACTACTCAAAAGTGGAAGAATGAAGTTTGCCGTCGGCGAAATTTTTTAACGGTTTCCCTGAGAAGAGTACCGATGACGGCCATGATCGGACACTCGAATCTCGTAAGGATTTATGATGCAAATTAATACTATCTTAGGTATTGTTGGTTCAGTTGTTGCCTGAACCGGGTTTGCTTGGAATAAGCAGTGGGTAGCATCGTTGGCTATGTCCTTCGAGTTACCCTACGCAGTTTTCAACAAGATATTTCCGTCTGTATTACCTGAACAGTTGGGTACCACGTTCGCCTTTATATTTTGTGCCTTAGCTTTAGGATTTTTCTTGGGACGAAGAATTTTAGCAGCCCCCGTTGCCGGTCGAGATCGGAATTCACCTCAGATATTTTAAATTATCAATCAAGAATTTTTCGATATCGTAATTAAATGAAGAAAACAATTATCCAGCTTATCCAAGAATTTATCTTGCCATTAGTTTGTGCTCTCACCTGGACAGCCTACGATTGGTATGTTTTACCTTTAGATAAGCGAGCCTTACCCCATGCGGTAACTACGTTTGGTGCGGCATTTTTCTTTGTGAGCTGGATGAGTGGACAAATTTTTAGAGTACGAAAACAACAAAAGGTTGAGGACAAGCTTCATGGCATCGAAAATAACATTCGTGGATTGATTTCTGAACTGAAGGAAGTCGCAACGGATGTTATTGGTAATACCACAGGTGGAAGTAGTGTTTGCTACTTGCACAGTGGAATTGCTCAGTCAGGTACAACAGGAATGAGTAACCTACAGTCTTTCGGTAAGTACGCATTGTATGATGTTCGAGTAGAGATTTGCGATCTCGAGCAGTTCCAACGAGAGGTCGCAAACGGCGGGCCAGTCAGTAACCATAGACCAGTTTTCACTTTTCCCATCGTTCTCCCTGGCGTTTCTTATCCGTTGAATTACCAGTTCCAAGAAGACCCGTTGAGCCTGAACAATCGATCTTTCAACTTATTCTATTTTGCGCGAAATGGATTTTTCACTCAGCTCGTGAGAATGAAAAAAATTGGCGAAATGTGGTTCACTGCGATTCGGGTTCTCAACGGTGGGCCACAGCCAGCTTATGAATGGATTCAAGAGGGATATCCTATAGAGGAAAATGGAACTGTTAAATGGGATTGAACTCGCAAATTCACCCGTTGAGCTTGGGCATATTTCTTCGCATGTGAAGCCCTGTTTGCTTCGCAGAGATTAGAGTGTATACGTACTTGCCGAAACGCGGACTTTCGCTTTGGGGCGGAAGCAGCCGACCGTTTATGGCAATCCACAAGGTCAAATCTGAACGACTACAAATAATTCGCCAGACGTAAAAAAGCCCCCCGGCCTGAACGCGCTCAACATCGCGCTCAGTGCCGGCGGGCTTTTTTTCGTGCTGTCTTTTACTTGGCTGCTTTACGGCGGCGGGCGATAGCGCCAACCAGGCCCAGGCCTGCCAGCAGCATGGCGTAGGTTTCCGGTTCAGGTACGGCGGCGGTAACGGACACATTGTCCAGCACGGCGCCCGAGTAACCGTCGCCACCGACGCTGCTGAACACCAGCGCCTGCAAGCCACCGGTGGTGGTGAAGTTGAAGCTGTAGTTGGTGACCGGGGTGCTGCCTTCGAACGAGTAGTGGTTGCCACCAACGAACACGTCCAGGCCAGCGCCGTGCGAGTACGGGTTGTGGGTCAGGTCGAACGACAGCGTGTAGATGGTGCCGGCAACAGCGTTGAACGATTGCGACAGCACGCCCGGACCTGGCGTGCCCAGCATGTCGATGCTGCTGCCCGAGATCGAGTTGTAGCTGTTGTTGATGACGTCGACCGACACCCCACCGACAGTCCAGTTGGCAATCGCGCTTGAACCCGCATCCACCTTGACGTAGTCGTTTGGATTGACGCCGGTGACGGTTTCAAAGTCGCCGTTCTGGATCAGGTTGGCAGCCGAGGCGGCGCCCGAAACGCTTGCTGCGGCAATGGCAGCGGCCAGGATCAGTTTGGAAAATTTCATCATATGACTTTCAAAAAAGGTGGGACGGCGACGTGATGAAGCCATTTTACCGACTAATTTCAAAAGCACAACTAAAATTTCATTTTGTTACTGAATATATTTTTATAGCAACATTTCTACGCATTCAAGAAGGCCAGCCGCGCAGCACCTGGTCCACCACTTCCTGCAGCTGTTTGCGGGTGGCGCCGGCGGCCGCCTGCACCGCCATTCCATTCGAGACCGTCATCACGTAGCGCGCCAATTGGCCCGAGCAGCTCGCGGCCGGCAGGTCGCCGTCCATCTTGGCGCGCTCCAGCCGCGCGCGCAGTTTGGCCTCGCTGGCGGCGCGGCGCTCGATCAGCGAGTGGCGAATTGGCAACGCATCGTCGCTGCAGGCGAGCGCGCCGTTGATCACCAGGCAGCCGTGCGGGTTCTCTGCTTCGGTCTGGGCGTCGGCATTGCCGCGCAAAAAATGCTCGACCACGGCGCGCGCGGTCGGCTGCTCCAGCGCGGCGTTGAACAGCGGATCGTGCGTGGCGCCGTAACGCTCCAGCGCCATGCGGAACAGGTTTTCCTTGTTGCCGAATACGGCGTACAGGCTGGGCCGGTTCATGCCCATCGCCTCGGTCAACTCCGGCAGCGAGCTGCCTTCGTAGCCCTTTTCCCAGAACACTTTCATGGCCTTGTCGAGCGCCGTCTCCGCGTCAAACGTGCGCGGGCGGCCGCTCTTGCGTGCGGATGCGGAAGTATCTTTCATACCGTTCGGTTAAAAATTGATTGACAAAGTTCTTTGCGGTGCTCATTATGAACCGATCAGTAAAAAACTCAAGCCTTTTTACCGCTCATAGGAATAATCAAACATGAAAAACCACAATACCCAGGCTGCCGCGCGCGACGACGCGCCCTTGCCTATCCCCGCCCCCACTCGTTCCGCATGGCTGGCCGTGCTGTCGGTCGCCGTCGGCTCGTTCGCGCTGGTCACCACGGAATTCCTGCCGGTCGGCCTGCTGCCTTCCATCGCCGCCGAGCTGGGCGTGACCGAGGGCGTCGCCGGTATGCTGGTGACGGTTCCCGGACTGGTCGCCGCGTTCGCTGCCATCCTGGTCACCATCGGCGTCGGCAAGACCGACCGCCGCTACGTCATCTGGGGCCTGACCGCCACGCTGATCCTCTCCAACCTGATCGTCTTCATGTCGCCGACCTTCCCGCTGGTGCTGGCCGGACGCGCGCTGCTGGGCATCGGCGTGGGCGGCTTCTGGGCCATCGGCGGTGCGCTGGGCAACCGGCTGGTGCCTGCGGCTTCGGCCGCGCGCGCCACGTCGATCATCTTTGCAGGCATCTCGCTGGGCACGGTGGCTGGCGTGCCGGCCGGCGCCATGATCGGTGAACTGGTGGGCTGGCGCATGGCCTTCTTCGCTGCGGGTTCGTTGTCGGTGCTGGTGCTGGCGGCGCAGGTGTGGCTGATGCCGAGCCTGCCGACCACGCAAGCGCTGACCTTCGCCCAGCTGCCGGCGCTGCTGCGCGTGCAGAAGGCGCGGCTCGGCATGCTGGCGACGCTGCTGGTCTTCATCGGCCAGTTCGCGGCCTACACGTATGTCACGCCGTTTCTGAGCCAGACTGCCGGCCTGAGCGCGAAGGCCATCAGCGCCCTGCTGCTCATTTATGGCGCGGCTGGTTTTGTCGGCAATCTGATTGGCGGCTGGGCGGTGGCGAAGAGCGTCAAGAATTCGCTGATCGCCACCGGCGTGGTCATGGGGCTGTCGGCGGCGGCGATGCCGTTGTTTGGCACCGGTGCCGTCGGTGCGACGGTGTTGATCGTGATCTGGGGCCTGGCGTTCGGCATGATGCCGATCTCGGTGCAGACGTGGATGTTCAAGGCTGCACCGGATGCGATGGAGAGCGGTGGCGCGGTGTTCGTCTCCACGGCGCAGATTTCATTGGCCAGTGGTGCGCTGGTGGGCGGCGTGTCGGTTGACCATCTGGGCGTGTCGAGCGCGATGGTGGTGGGCGGCTTGTTCGGGCTGGCGATGGCTGCCGCGATCGCGGCGTGGGCGCGGGATGACGGCAAGCCTGTGGGCAAGCTGCACGCCGTGCACTGATCAGATCCTGCCGCGTTTGAACTCAGCCAGGAAGGCCTTGGTCTCGCTGGCTGACAGCACTTTGATTTCGTCGCCGTGCCAGGCGTACAGGTAGGGCGTGCCGCCGAGGCGGTCGGTCAGTTTGGCGTCCAGCAGGAAGCAGGTGCCGAGCGGGTAATCGTCGCACATGCGGCGCGAGCATTGCACGTGCAGCTCGGGCGAGAAAGCCTGTCCCGGTACTGGATGGATCGCTACCCTGCCCGCGCGTTCCACCGAATGCACCGCCACCTGCCGATAAGCGTAAATATCGCGCGCCATCGTCCATCCTTCACCGTCAAAAAGCGCCATGGTAGCAGATCGGATTTTCGACGCCTCGATGGCGCCCCGGAAGAAGACACTTGGCACACGAAATTGACACGATGCCCCGGCTGCTTGAAGGACGCCTTCCCCCGCCTACACTGAGATGACAAAGTGCACTTGGAACGAAGGGGGAAATGATGGAATACGAATCATCTCAGTTAGAAAAACACGGAGACGAGAAACAGCTGGATTACTTAGACGATCCCGATAGCTGGATCAATGTTATGCCCAATCATGACGACGAGATCGAGATTGATGAGGATGGCCCGGAATACGATCCGCGATACTTCGCCGAGCCAGTACATAAATTTAGGGGCAGGATTATTCCGCCGCGAAAGTCTCCAACTGATCCATTCGACCCGGAAGTACTGGCTTATATGAAATCCATTACGCCACTGGTGCAGATGGAACCAGATATTTTGGGTGGGATGCCGGTGTTCAAAGGAACGCAGGTGCCGATCAAGCGCATGTTCGACCATCTACTGGCGGGGAAACCATTGGACGACTTTTTGGCAGACTATCCTTCAATTACCCGCGACATTGCCATTGGCGTGCGGGATAGCGCGACGACCTTGTTTTACGAGGAAATCAGCAAGGCACTCGATTCGGCAACAGCCTCTCCGCACTATTGATCTAATCGAAGGACGGTTGAGCTTACCAAGCACAGGATATCGAAACGATGTCCTGGTGGCCTGGCATTTTTCAGTGCCGCTTGAAGGATGTCTTCAAGCCACTACACTGAAATGACAACGTACACGTGGGATGAAGCCAAGCGCTTAAGCAACCTCCGCAAGCACGGTCTGGATTTCGCCGATGCAGCGGCTGTAGTGGAAGGCGCCTCCGCCACGAAGGAGGATACTCGCTTCAACTATTCCGAACGACGTTTCAATACGCTCGGGTATCTTCACGGGAAATCTGTCGTTGTAACTTACACGGAGGAAGACGATGTCATCCGAATTATTTCATTTAGAAAAGCCGGCAGGCGAGAAAGCCTCAGACTACTTGGAGAGGCCCGATAGTTGGATAAACGCCATGCCCAACCACGACGACGAGATAGAATTTGATGAGGACTGCCCGGAGCTTGACCCTCAATATTTCAGTGACGCCGTTCATCGTATTCATGGACGCGTGGTGCCTCCGCGAAGATCCCCGAACGATCCGATTGACCCCGAGGTACTGGCGTTTATGAAATCAATCACGCCGCTGGTGCAGATGGAGCCCAATATCCTTGGCGGAATGCCTGTGTTCAAAGGAACGCTGGTGCCGATCAAGCGCATGTTCGACTATCTGCTGGCGTGCAAACCAATGGATGACTTCTTGGCGGACTACCCAGCGGTATCCCGCGACATGGCCACCGGCGTGCTGGAAAACGACGCGACCTTGTTTTACGAAGCGATCAGCAAGGCGATCGATTCCGCCGCGATGCCCTCTTCCCTGCCCAGGTAACCCAGCTTCTCGTTGGTCTTGGCCTTGATGTTGACCTGGCCGACGGCCACGCCCAAATCCTCCGCGATGTTGGCGCACATGCTGGCGATGTGCGGCGCCATCTTCGGCCGCTGCGCGATGATGGTGGCGTCGATGTTGCCGATGCTGTAGCCGGTGGCCACCACGCGCCGCGCAGCCTCCTTCAACAAGGTGCGCGAGTCGGCGCCCTTGAACTGCGGATCGGTATCCGGAAAATGCTTGCCGATGTCGCCCAGCGCCGCGGCGCCCAGGATCGAATCGGTGATCGCGTGCAGCAGCACGTCGGCATCCGAGTGCCCCAGCAGGCCGACGTGATGCGGGATGTCGACGCCGCCGATAATCAGCTTGCGGCCTTCCACCAGTGCGTGGCAATCGTAGCCCTGGCCGATGCGGAATGGGAGTTTGGTCATTTTTCTATCCTGGTTATTCGCCTGCGGCCAGGTACATTTCCGCGATGCGGATGTCGGCCGGCAGCGTGACTTTCAAATTTCGTGGATGGCCTTCGATCAGGCGCGGCGACAGGCCGAGCATCTCAACGGCGCTGGCGTCGTCGGTGATGGCGTTGGCGTCCGGCGCGCTGCCCAGGGCGCGCAGCAGCAGCTCGTAGCTGAACATCTGCGGCGTCTGCGCCAGCCACAGGCCGTTGCGCGACACCGTTGTCGCGGCCACGGGCACCGCGCCCGTCGCGCGCTTGACCGTGTCCACCACCGGCAGCGCCAGCAGGCCGCCCGCCGCGTCGTCGCCCACGCCGTCGA
>JGI25154J39366_1000778_pt1 | contig 14117 bp, 8 predicted proteins | sample AraplaL_Col_mTSA_FD_39366 | JGI IMG/M metagenome (IMG submission 39366) | reverse complement strand
CCGATGTTAACGTGCGGCTTATTGCGCTCAAACTTACTCTTTGCCATTTTCGGCTCTCCGTTTTCCTGTCCCCTGAGGGATCAATTCTTGTTATCGGTCAATTGGTATTCCGGTCACTTCTGACCGGAATACTTTGCCTGGATTTCCTGTGCGACGTTCGACGGAACCGGCGCGTAATGATCGAAGGTCATCGTGTACTGTGCGCGGCCCTGAGACATCGAACGCAGATTGTCGACGTACTTGAACATGTTCGCCAGCGGGACGTTCGCGTTGATGACGACAGCTATACCGCGGCTTTCCTGGCCCTGGATCTGACCACGGCGAGAGTTCAGGTCACCGATCACGTCACCGACGTAATCTTCCGGCGTCACGACTTCGACCTTCATCATCGGCTCGAGGAGCTGAGCACCGGCTTCGCGGGCTGCTTCACGGAAGCAGGCGCGGGAAGCGATTTCGAAGGCCAGAACCGACGAGTCGACGTCGTGGAAGGCACCGTCGATAAGCGTCGCCTTGACGCCGAGCATCGGGAAGCCAGCCAGCGGGCCGGAAGACAGAACGCTTTCGATACCCTTCTGAACGCCCGGAATGTATTCCTTCGGAACAGAACCGCCGACGATCTTGGACTCGAACTTGAAGTCGTCGCCATCCGGGTTCGGTTCGAACACGATCTTGACGCGAGCGAACTGACCGGTACCACCCGACTGCTTCTTGTGGGTGTAGTCCTTTTCCGTCTGACGCGTGATGGTTTCGCGGTAAGCAACCTGCGGCGCGCCGACGCTTGCTTCAACCTTGAATTCACGGCGCATACGGTCGACGATGATGTCGAGGTGAAGTTCACCCATGCCGGCGATGATGGTCTGACCCGATTCCTGGTCCGTCTTGACGCGGAAGGACGGATCTTCAGCAGCCAGGCGGTTGAGTGCGAGGCCCATTTTTTCCTGGTCGCCCTTGGTCTTCGGCTCGATCGCGATCTGGATGACCGGCTCGGGGAATTCCATGCGCTCGAGGATAACCGGCTTCAGCGGATCACAGAGCGTATCGCCTGTGGTGGTTTCCTTGAGGCCAGCAAGAGCTACGATGTCGCCAGCGAAGGCTTCTTCGATGTCTTCGCGCGAGTTCGAGTGCATCTGCAGCATGCGACCGACGCGCTCGCGCTTGTCCTTGACCGTGTTCATGACCGACGCGCCCTTTTCGAGCTTGCCGGAGTAGATGCGGGCGAAGGTCAGCGAACCGACGAAGGGGTCGTTCATGATCTTGAACGCGAGCATGGACAACGGCTCGCTGTCGTCAGCATGACGTTCGATCTCGGCTTCGGTCTTGAAGTCGATGCCCTTGATCGCCGGAATGTCGAGCGGCGACGGCAGGTATTCGACAACGGCGTCGAGCAGCGGCTGAACGCCCTTGTTCTTGAAGGCAGTGCCGCAGAACATGGGATGGAACTTGACGTCGATCGTGCCGCGACGGACGAGCGCGCGGATCTGTTCGTTGTCAGGCAGGTTGCCTTCGAGATAAGCTTCGGTCGCGGCTTCGTCGATCTCGACAACGGTCTCGATCAGCTTTTCGCGATACTCCGCAGCCTTCGCCTTCATGTCTTCCGGGATTTCGACGACGTCCCACTGAGCGCCGAGCGATTCGTCGCGCCAGATCAGAGCGTTCATCTCGATCAGGTCGATAACGCCCTTGAAGTCGCTTTCAGCGCCGATCGGCAGCTGCATGACGACGGCAGTGGCGCCCAGGCGGGTCTTGATCATCTCGACCGAGCGATAGAAATCGGCGCCGGTCTTGTCCATCTTGTTGCAGAAGATCATGCGCGGAACATGATACTTCTCGGCCTGACGCCACACGGTTTCCGTCTGCGGCTCAACGCCGGCGTTGGCGTCGAGCAGAGCGATAGCACCGTCGAGAACGCGCAGCGAACGCTCGACTTCGATGGTGAAGTCGACGTGACCGGGGGTGTCGATGATGTTGAAACGGCGGGTCTTGCCGTCGCGGCCCTTCCAGAAGGTGGTCGTAGCAGCTGAGGTGATCGTGATGCCACGCTCCTGCTCCTGCTCCATCCAGTCCATGGTAGCTGCGCCGTCGTGCACTTCGCCGATCTTGTGCGACTTGCCGGTGTAGTAAAGAATACGCTCGGTGGTCGTGGTCTTGCCGGCGTCGATGTGCGCCATGATACCGAAATTGCGGTAGTCTTCGATTTTATATTCGCGAGCCATAATGGACTGCCTTTCCGAAACCGTTCGGGATTACCAGCGATAATGCGAGAACGCACGGTTGGCATCAGCCATCTTGTGCGTGTCTTCGCGCTTCTTGACGGCAGCGCCGCGGTTGTTGGAGGCATCGAGAAGTTCGCCGCACAGACGATCGACCATCGTCGTCTCGTTACGCTTGCGAGCAGCAGTGATCAGCCAACGGATGGCCAAGGCCTGACGGCGCTCCGGACGAACGTCGACCGGAACCTGATACGTAGCACCACCAACGCGACGTGAACGAACTTCGACGTGCGGAGCGATGTTATCCAAAGCCTGATGGAACACGCCGAGCGGCTCCTGCTTTGCCTTGCCCTGCACGGCGTCGAATGCGCCGTATACGATGCTTTCAGCGACGGACTTCTTGCCGTCGAGCATGATAGCATTCATGAACTTGGTGACGACCAGATCGCCGAACTTCGGGTCCGGGTTGATCTCGCGCTTTTCTGCTCTGTGACGTCTGGACATGTAACTTCTCGTCTCTCAACTGTTTGCGGCGCTTCACCACGCGGAGAACCTCGCGCAGCGCCGGATTATCTAAAAATCCGAATTACTTCGGACGCTTCGCACCATACTTCGAACGGCGCTGCTTGCGGTTCTTGACACCCTGGGTATCGAGAACGCCGCGGATGATGTGGTAGCGAACACCCGGAAGGTCCTTCACGCGGCCGCCACGGATCATGACGACGGAGTGTTCCTGAAGGTTGTGACCTTCACCGGGAATGTAACCAATGACTTCGAAGCCGTTGGTCAGGCGGATCTTTGCGACCTTACGCAGAGCCGAGTTCGGCTTCTTCGGCGTCGTCGTGTAGACGCGGGTGCAAACGCCGCGCTTCTGCGGGTTCTCCTGAAGAGCGGGAACCTTGTTACGCTTTACCTGCGCCTGGCGAGGCTTGCGGATCAGCTGGTTTACGGTAGGCATTCAACCATCCCTTGTAAATCTATTTCGACACCCTTACGGGCATGACTTTCGCCGTCACCGGCAACGACACACGATCGTCTCAATGCGCAAAACGTGGCCCGATCCGCTTTCGCAGATGGACCACAAAAAAGCAGAGGACGCCGTAAAATGCGTCTTGCGTGCAGCATTCGTGTCTTCAACGTGCGTTTAGAACCTTGTTTGAGGTGAACTCCAGGGCGCGTCGCCCCGAACAGCCATGCCTCACATGGGTTCCGATGGCGGCGGTACTACTGTTTTCCCGCCGGTTCGTCAAGGCCGGTTAAGAAATTATCTTTGTCATAAAGCCCGGAAACCCCGGGCAAACCAGCCGTTTGACGCATTGGATACGGAAATGCCGCCCCTTCGGCAAGATGGACTTTGGTATTTTGCCAAAATCCCTATAAGGAATCGCAGGAGGACATTTCCATCCGCCGGACCCGAGCCACCTCAGAGAATCGCCGGGTCGATTCGACACTCCCGAAGGAAGATCCATGATTACTGCGCCAGACAACGACAACAATTCCGACGGTCCCATGATCTTTATCATCATCGGCAAGGGATATGAGACCGATGGCGGCGAAGGCATCGATCTGCATGTCATGCTGAAAGCGCCTGACGATGATACCGCCGTGCGCGAGGCGCTGAACGCGCTGGCCGAAGAAGGCTTCATCGAGGCCGACCTCGACCAGATTGGGCTGTTGACGGACATACCGGACGAGGAACCGCACGCCTCCGCCTACCAGGGTGCGCTCGAAGGCGAGGTCGCGATCATCCGCTTCCGCTGATCGGACGGCTGCCCGCGAGGGCCTCCCCTCGCCCGTTTCGATTTCATCATCGCACAAAAAGAAACCGCCCGGATCGCTCCGGGCGGTTTTGATTTTTTCAATTCAGTACCGGCTTATTCGGCCGGGCTGTTCTCGCTGGCGAGGTCCTGCAGCATCGGCGTTGCGACACCGGCGCCTGTGCCCTTGCGGCGCTCTTCGAGGATGAGCTCGTCGCGGGCCGTGGCAATGCGGCGGATCTGCGTCATGGTACCACCGGTACCGGCCGGGATCAGGCGGCCGACGATGACGTTTTCCTTCAGACCCTGCAGACCGTCGGTCTTGCCGGCGATAGCAGCTTCGGTGAGCACCTTCGTCGTCTCCTGGAAGGATGCAGCCGAGATGAAGGACGGCGTCTGCAGCGATGCCTTGGTGATCCCAAGCAGAACCGGGTCGCCATAAGCGGGCTTCTTGCCTTCTTCGATCAGGCGGTCGTTGGCGTCGTCCAGTTCGATACGGTCGACATTGTCGCCGACGATGTACTGGCTGTCGCCCGCATCGGTGATTTCCACCTTCTGCAGCATCTGACGGACAATCACTTCGATGTGCTTGTCGTTGATGACAACNCCCTGCAAGCGNTANACTTCCTGGATTTCGTTGACCAGGTAGGAAGCCAGAGCTTCCACGCCCTTGATCGCCAGGATGTCGTGCGGAGCCGGGTTACCGTCGAGGATGTAATCACCCTTTTCGATATAGTCGCCTTCCTGAAGGTGGAAGGGCTTGCCCTTCGGGATCAGGTATTCGACGGGCTCGACACCGTCTTCCGCCGGCTCGATGATGACGCGGCGCTTGTTCTTGTAGTCACGGCCGAGGCGGATCGTGCCATCGATTTCTGCGATGATGGCGTGGTCCTTCGGACGACGAGCTTCGAACAGTTCGGCAACGCGCGGCAGACCACCGGTGATGTCCTTGGTCTTGGCGCTTTCCAGCGGCGAACGGGCGAGAACGTCACCCTGCGACACCTTCGTACCCGGCTCGACCGACAAGATCGCGTCGACCGAGAGCAGGAAGCGGGCTTCACCGCCACGAGACAGCTTGGCGACATTGCCGCTGGCGTCCTTGATGACGATCGCCGGCTTCAGATCGGAGCCGCGCGGCGTCGAGCGCCAGTCGATAACCTGACGCTTGGTGATGCCGGTGGACTCGTCCGTCGCTTCGAGGACCGAGAGACCGTCGACGACGTCTTCGAAGTGAACCGTACCAGCCACTTCCGTCATCATCGGACGGGTATAGGGGTCCCACTCCGCCAGACGCTGACCGCGCTTCACCTTGTCGCCTTCGTCGACATACAGCTTCGAGCCGTAAGCGACGCGCTGCGAAGAGCGTTCGACACCACGTTCGTCCAGGATCTGGACCGTCATGTTGCGGCCCATGGCAACCAGGTTGCCATCGGAATTGCGCAGCATGTTACGGTTCTTGATCTGAACCGTGCCCTCGTAGGAGGCTTCCAGGAACGACTGGTCGACCACGGTCGCCGTGCCGCCCAAGTGGAAGGTACGCATGGTCAGCTGGGTGCCCGGCTCACCGATCGACTGTGCGGCGATGACGCCGACAGCTTCGCCGATGTTCACAGGCGTACCGCGAGCAAGGTCACGGCCGTAGCAGACCGAGCAGACACCCGTCTGGATTTCGCAGGTTAGTGCCGAACGGATACGGATCGACTGGATGCCGGCCTTCTCGATCTCGATGACGTCAGGCTCCAGGATCATCTTGCCGGCATCGACGATGCGCTCGCCCGTGACCGGATGATCGATATCGTCGAGCGCCGTACGGCCGAGGATGCGGGCGCCGAGCGAGGCGACCACCTGACCGGCATCGACGATGGCGGTCATGGTGAGGCCGTTTTCGGTGCCGCAATCGACGTGCGTGACGATGCAGTCCTGCGCGACGTCGACGAGACGACGGGTCAGGTAACCGGAGTTGGCGGTCTTCAAGGCGGTGTCGGCCAGACCCTTACGGGCACCGTGGGTCGAGTTGAAGTACTCGTTAACGGTGAGGCCTTCCTTGAAGTTCGAGATGATCGGCGTCTCGATGATTTCGCCCGACGGCTTGGCCATGAGGCCGCGCATACCGCCCAGCTGACGCATCTGGTTCGGAGAACCACGAGCACCAGAATGGCTCATCATGTAGATCGAGTTCATCGGCTTCTGGCGACCGGTCTTTTCGTCGAATTCGACGGCCTTAATGCGGGCCATCATTTCTTCGGCGACCTTTTCCGTGGCCTTGCCCCAGGCGTCGACAACCTTGTTGTACTTCTCGCCCTGGGTGATCAGACCGTCATTGTACTGCTGCTCGTATTCCTTCACGAGCGCTTCCGTATCGCCGACGATCTTGACCTTGGTGTCCGGGATGACCATGTCGTCCTTGCCGAACGAAATGCCGGCGCGGCAGGCATGGGAGAAGCCAAGCTGCATGATGCGGTCGCAGAAAATGACCGTGTCTTTCTGGCCGCAATGACGGTAGACCGTGTCGATCATCTTGGAGATGTTCTTCTTGGTCATTTCCTGGTTGCAGATGTCGAAGGTGACCTTGCCGTGCTTCGGCAGAAGTTCGCCGATCAGCAGGCGGCCAGGGGTCGTTTCATAGATCTTCGAATAGGGCTTGCCATCTTCGCCGATCGACTTGAAGCGGCCGCGAATCTTCGAATGCAGCGTCACGACCTTGTTTTCGAGAGCGTGATGCAGCTCGCCGAGGTCGGAGAAGGCCATGCCTTCGCCCGGCTCGTTCTGGTTCAGGATCGACAGATAGTACAGGCCGAGAACCATGTCCTGCGAGGGAACGATGATCGGCGCGCCGTTTGCCGGGTGCAGAATGTTGTTGGTCGACATCATCAGCACGCGGGCTTCAAGCTGGGCTTCCAGCGAGAGCGGCACGTGGACAGCCATCTGGTCGCCGTCGAAGTCAGCGTTGAAGGCCGTGCAGACGAGCGGGTGCAGCTGGATCGCCTTGCCTTCGACCAGCGTGGGTTCGAAGGCCTGGATACCCAGGCGGTGCAGCGTCGGTGCACGGTTCAGGAGAACCGGATGCTCGCGGATGACCTCGTCGAGGATATCCCAGACTTCCGGCTTCTCCTTTTCGACCAGCTTCTTGGCCTGCTTGACGGTCGAGGAATAACCCTTCGCGTCGAGGCGGGCATAGATGAACGGCTTGAACAGCTCGAGCGCCATCTTCTTCGGCAGGCCGCACTGATGCAGCTTGAGTTCCGGACCGGTCACGATGACCGAACGGCCGGAATAGTCGACGCGCTTGCCGAGCAGGTTCTGACGGAAGCGGCCCTGCTTGCCCTTGAGCATGTCGGACAGCGACTTCAGAGGACGCTTGTTGGCGCCGGTGATGACGCGGCCACGGCGGCCGTTGTCGAACAGCGCATCGACAGATTCCTGCAGCATGCGCTTTTCGTTGCGGATGATGATGCCCGGAGCGCGCAGCTCGATGAGGCGCTTCAGGCGATTGTTACGGTTGATGACGCGGCGGTACAGATCGTTCAGATCCGAGGTCGCGAAGCGGCCGCCGTCGAGCGGAACCAGCGGGCGCAGGTCCGGCGGGATAACCGGCACGACCTTCATGATCATCCATTCGGGACGGTTGCCCGACTCCATGAAGTTCTCGACGATCTTCAGACGCTTCATCAGCTTCTTCTGCTTGAGATCCGACGTGGTGTCGGCAAGCTCGGAGCGCAGGTCGCCGGCGATCTTCTCGAGGTTCATGCTGGCCAGCATCTCGTAGATCGCTTCAGCGCCGATCATGGCGGTGAACTGGTCTTCGCCATATTCGTCGACGGCGAGCATGTACTCTTCTTCCGAGAGAAGCTGATGCTCCTTCAGAGCCGTCAGGCCCGGCTCGGTGACGATGTAGTTTTCGAAGTAGAGAACGCGTTCCACATCCTTCAGCGTCATGTCGAGCAGCGTCGAAATGCGAGAAGGCAGCGACTTCAGGAACCAAATGTGAGCAACGGGAGCGGCGAGCTCGATATGGCCCATACGCTCACGGCGAACGCGCGACAGCGTGACTTCGACGCCGCACTTTTCGCAGATGATGCCCTTGTACTTCATGCGCTTGTACTTGCCGCACAGGCACTCGTAGTCCTTGATCGGTCCGAAGATTCGCGCGCAGAAAAGACCATCGCGTTCCGGCTTGAACGTGCGATAGTTGATCGTTTCCGGCTTCTTGATCTCGCCATAAGACCAGGAAAGAATCTTCTCCGGCGACGCAATCGAAATCCGGATGGAATCGAAATTCTGTGCAGGCACCTGCGGATTGAAAAGATTCATGACCTCTTGGTTCATGCCTATCTCCTTTAGGGGCGAAAGCCCTCGAATTGCGAACAGTGCCGGCAAATCCCGGGAACCGGCCCGACGCTTTAAAACCGCCTTGCGGCGCCATGCATCCGAAGGGACGCCAACGGCGCTGCAATATTCCAAACGGTGCGCGCTGTCCGACAGCGCGCACCTGACAGGCTACTACTCGGCTGCGTCCGGAAGCTGGCTCGCCGCCTGCAGATCATCGACCTTGGAGTTTTCCAGTTCGACGCTGAGACCCAGCGAGCGCATTTCCTTGACAAGAACGTTGAAGCTTTCCGGAATGCCCGCCTCGAAGGTGTCGTCGCCACGAACGATGGCTTCGTAGACCTTGGTACGGCCGGCCACGTCGTCCGACTTGACCGTAAGCATTTCCTGCAGCGTGTAGGCTGCACCGTAAGCTTCGAGCGCCCAGACTTCCATTTCGCCGAAGCGCTGACCGCCGAACTGCGCCTTACCGCCCAGCGGCTGCTGGGTGACGAGCGAGTACGGACCGATCGAACGGGCGTGGATCTTGTCGTCGACAAGGTGGTTCAGCTTCAGCATGTAGATGTAACCAACCGTGACCTGGCGGTCGAACTGTTCGCCGGTACGACCGTCGTATAGCGTCGACTGACCGGTCTGCTTGAGACCTGCCATCGCCAGCATGTGGTTGACGTCCGCTTCGCCGGCGCCATCGAAGACCGGGGTCGCGATGGACACGCCACGCTTCCACTGGTCGGCCAGACGCAGGACCGATGCATCGTCATACCCGTGAACATCGTCGCTCTTCGGACCATCGCCGACAACCATATCGATCGTCTTGCGCAGGGGCTCGATATTGCCGCTTGCCTTGTAGGCTTCGATCAGTTCGCCGATCTGACGCCCCATGCCGGCGCAAGCCCAGCCGAGGTGCGTTTCGAGAATCTGACCGACGTTCATGCGCGAGGGCACGCCAAGCGGGTTCAGCACGATATCGACATGCGTACCGTCTTCGAGGAACGGCATGTCTTCAACCGGGACAATGCGCGACACCACGCCCTTGTTCCCGTGACGGCCTGCCATCTTGTCGCCCGGCTGGATCTTGCGCTTAACAGCGACGAAGACCTTGACCATCTTCATGACGCCCGGAGGCATTTCGTCGCCGCGCTGGACCTTTTCGACCTTGTCCATGAAGCGCTGTTCGAGACGCGACTTGGATTCGTCGTACTGGCCACGCAGGGCTTCGAGCTCGCTCTGGACCTTCTCGTCCTCGACGGCGAACATCCACCACTGCGAACGCGGATATTCCGAAACCACGACATTCGACAGTTCCGTGCCCTTCTTGAAGCCCTTCGGACCAGCAAGAGCGACCTGACCGCGCAGCATTTCGATCAGGCGGCCGTAGACGTTACGGTCGAGGATCGCCTGCTCGTCGTCGCGGTCCTTGGCAAGACGTTCGATTTCTTCGCGCTCGATCGCCATGGCACGCTCGTCCTTTTCGACGCCGTGGCGGTTGAAGACGCGAACTTCGACGACCGTACCGTAGGTACCGGGCGGCATGCGCATGGAGGTATCGCGAACGTCGGATGCCTTTTCACCGAAGATGGCGCGCAGAAGCTTTTCTTCCGGCGTCATCGGGCTTTCGCCCTTCGGCGTGATCTTGCCGACGAGGATATCGCCCGGCTGAACTTCGGCGCCGATGTAAACGATACCGGCTTCGTCCAGGTTCTTCAGCGCTTCTTCCGAAACGTTCGGAATATCGCGGGTGATTTCTTCCGGGCCGAGCTTGGTGTCGCGCGCCATCACTTCGAATTCTTCGATGTGGATGGAGGTGAACACGTCGTCGGCAACGATACGCTCGGAGAGCAGGATCGAGTCTTCGTAGTTGTAGCCGTTCCACGGCATGAACGCGACGAGCACGTTCCGGCCGAGAGCCAGATCGCCCAGATCGGTCGACGGGCCGTCTGCCAGGATGTCACCCTTGTTGACCACGTCACCGACGGTAACGAGCGGACGCTGGTTGACGCAGGTGTTCTGGTTCGAACGCTGGAACTTCATCAGGCGGTAGATATCGACGCCGGACTTCGACGGATCGAGGTCTTCGGTGGCGCGGATAACGATACGCGTNGCGTCGACCTGGTCGACCACGCCGCCGCGGCGGGCGCCGATGGCAGCACCGGAGTCACGCGCGACGACCGGCTCCATGCCGGTNCCGACGAACGGNGCTTCGGCACGCAGAAGCGGCACGGCCTGACGCTGCATGTTCGAGCCCATGAGAGCGCGGTTGGCGTCGTCGTTTTCCAGGAACGGGATCAGAGCGGCAGCAACCGAAACCAGCTGCTTCGGCGAGACGTCCATCAGGTTGATGTTGTCGCGCGGAGCGAGCATGACTTCGCCGGCATGACGGCAAACGACGAATTCCTCGATGAAGGAGCCGTCGGCGTCGAGCTCGGCATTGGCCTGAGCAACGTAGTACTTCGCCTCTTCCATGGCGGAGAGGTAGAGCACGTCGTTGGTCACCTTACCGTCGATGATACGGCGATAAGGGCTTTCGATGAAGCCGTACTTGTTGACGCGGGCAAAGGTCGCCAGCGAGTTGATAAGACCNATGTTCGGACCTTCCGGCGTTTCGATCGGGCAAATACGACCGTAGTGCGTCGGATGAACGTCGCGGACTTCGAAGCCGGCGCGCTCGCGGGTCAGACCGCCCGGGCCGAGAGCCGAAAGACGGCGCTTGTGAGTGATTTCCGAAAGCGGGTTCACCTGGTCCATGAACTGCGACAGCTGCGACGAGCCGAAGAATTCACGGACGGCGGCGGCGGCCGGCTTGGCGTTGATCAGATCCTGCGGCATGACCGTGTCGATTTCGATCGAGGACATACGTTCCTTGATCGCACGTTCCATGCGCAGCAGGCCCAGACGATACTGGTTTTCCATCAGCTCGCCAACCGAACGGACACGGCGGTTGCCGAGGTTGTCGATGTCGTCGATCTCGCCCTTGCCATCGCGCAACTCGACCAGCATCTTGACCACGGCCAGGATGTCGTCCTTGCGCAGAGTGCGAACGGTGTCTTCGACGTCGAGGTCGAGGCGCATGTTCATCTTCACGCGGCCGACGGCGGAGAGGTCGTAACGCTCCGCATCGAAGAACAGTGAGTTAAACATGGCTTCAGCCGATTCCATGGTCGGCGGCTCGCCCGGACGCATGACGCGGTAGATGTCGAACAGAGCGTCCTGACGGTTCTCGTTCTTGTCGGCCGACAGCGTGTTGCGGATGTAGGCGCCGACGTTGATGTGGTCGATGCCGAGAACCGGGATCTCGTCGAAGCCCGCCTTCAGGATGACAGGCAGGGTCTTCTCGTCGATTTCGTCGCCTGCTTCGAGATAGATCTCGCCCGTCTGGAAATTGACGATATCTTCCGCCAGGAACAGGCCGTACAGCTCTTCGTCCGTCGCCTTCAGAGCCTTGAGACCCTTTTCCTGCAGCTGGCGCAGCAGGCGCGGGGTGAGCTTCTTGCCACCTTCGACAACGACTTCACCGGTGTCGGCGTCGATCATATCGGCAACGGTCTTGGCGCCCTTCAGCGTTTCCGGCTTGAAGGGAATGCGCCAGCCCTGGCCGTCGCGCTGGTAGAACGACTTGGTGTAGAAGGTCGACAGGATGTCTTCGCCGTCCATGCCGAGCGCCATCAGCAGCGACGTCACCGGAATCTTGCGGCGGCGGTCGATACGGGCGTAGACGATGTCCTTGGCGTCGAATTCGATATCGAGCCAGGAACCGCGATACGGAATGACGCGGGCGGCAAAGAGCAGCTTGCCGGAAGAATGGCTCTTGCCCTTGTCGTGGTCGAAGAAGACGCCCGGCGAACGGTGCATCTGAGACACGATCACGCGCTCGGTGCCGTTGACGATAAACGTACCGTTGTTCGTCATGAGCGGCATGTCGCCCATGTAGACGCTCTGTTCCTTGATGTCCTTGATGGACTTCGCGCCCGTATCCTCGTCGATATCGAACACGATCAAACGGAGGGTAACCTTCAGCGGCGCGGCATAGGTCAGGTCGCGCTGGCGGCACTCGTCGACGTCGAATTTCGGCGGTTCGAATTCATAGGATACGAACTCCAGCATGGAAGCGCCGGAGAAATCGGAGATCGGGAATACCGACTTGAAGACAGCCTGAAGACCTTCGTCAGGGCGGCCGCCCTTCGGCTCTTCGACCATGAGAAACTGATCGTAGGACGCCTTCTGAACCTCGATGAGGTTCGGCATCTCTGCGACTTCGGGAATCTTACCAAAAAACTTGCGTACGCGCCTGCGACCGTTGAACGAAAGGGTCTGAGCCATCGTCGCTCCTTTAAAATCCTGCACCCGGGCCTGCAACGGACGGGAATCGCTGGCCAGGCGACCCCATCAATCAATGAGTAGTTCAATCTCGTCTATCTAACCGAAAACCGCTCAGCCGGATTGCGTCGCGGTTCGGTTTGAGACCATCCTCTTGAAGAACCCATTACCCAAAAGCCGTTTTGCCCGCGGCTTTTGGGTAATTCGTTCAGAAAAACGGCAAATGGGAGGTAGCAAAAAGCCACCTCCCAAAGCAGTTAAGCTTACTTAACGTCGACCTTAGCGCCGGCGTCTTCGAGCTTCTTCTTGATGTCAGCAGCTTCAGCCTTGGAAACAGCTTCCTTGACAGCCTTCGGAGCGGCTTCAACGAGGTCCTTGGCTTCCTTGAGGCCGAGGCCGGTGATAGCGCGGACTTCCTTGATGACGTTGATCTTGTTCGCGCCGGCATCAGCGAGGATGACGTCGAACTCGGTCTTTTCTTCTTCAGCAGCTGCAGCAGCGCCGCCAGCACCACCGGCAACGGCAGCAACAGCTACCGGAGCAGCGGCGGAAACGCCCCACTTTTCTTCGAGAAGCTTCGACAGTTCTGCGGCTTCGAGAACGGTCAGCGAGGAGAGGTCGTCTACGATCTTTGCGAGATCAGCCATTTTTGTAGTTCCTTTTGTTCGGTTCGAACTGGTTGATTATAAACAGCGAAAAACCGCCTTACGCGGCTTCGTCCTTCTTGGCGTAGGCCGAGAACACGCGAGCAAGCTGACTTGCCGGCGCTGCAACAACACCTGCGATGCGGGTAGCCGGAGTCTGGATCATGCCCAGCAGCTTCGCGCGCAGCTCGTCCAGCGAAGGCAGGGTCGCGAGCGACTTTACACCTTCGGCGTTGAGCGTTGTTGTTCCCATGGCGCCGCCCAGAACAACGATCTTATCGTTGCTCTTGGCGAAATCCACGACGACCTTCGGAGCGGTAATCGGATCAGTGCTGTATGCGATCAGCGTCTGACCGGTGAAGAGATTGGAAATCCCTTCCGCATCCGTGCCCTGAAGAGCAATTTTGGCCAGGCGGTTCTTCGCGACTTTGACGGTGCCNCCAGCAGCGCGCATCTTNGAACGAAAATCGTTCATCTGAGCGACTGTAGCACCAGCATAGTGGGCCACGACAACCGAACCNGAAGCCTTGAAGACTTCGTTCAGTTCCGTGACGAATTCGCGTTTTTCCGCTCTTTCCACTGCTTTTCTCCAGTTGACAGGACCGCGTTAACGGACCTGCCGGGTTGCCTTTTGCCTCCTGGGATCAATGCAGATCCCAAGCGACGCTTGAGGATCCTGTCCCCTCGCGCTCGAGCCTTAACGGCTCCAAGGCACAAGGCATCCAAGGCTCGAACCGAGTTCATCGAAGCAAAGCTTCTTCAAAATTCGGGTCTTACCCGTCTCATGCAGGCTTGAGTGATTAAGGGATAACCACCTGCAATCTCGGACAGGAATTCCGGATTTCTCCGGAAATCCCGGCCCCGAA
>JGI25154J39366_1000775_pt1 | contig 14185 bp, 10 predicted proteins | sample AraplaL_Col_mTSA_FD_39366 | JGI IMG/M metagenome (IMG submission 39366) | reverse complement strand
GCCGGCGGTTACGGTGGCGGTGGTCACGCGGGCCACCACGCTGGCTGGCGCGCTGGCGCCCACCAGTTTGTTGACCTGCTTGAACTGGGCCACCATCTTGCCCGCCGTGAGCGTGACCAGCGTGTAGCCCTGCGCGTCGGTGTTCAAATGCTTGATCCACGGGTTGTTACCCAGGCCAGACAACTGCTGCGCCAGCGCCAGCAGCGAGACGCTGAAGTCGCTGTTGGCCTGCAGGCCCGCCAGCACCGCGCTGGTGGTCGCGTCCAGCTGCGCTTCCGGCAAGCCCTTGGCGGCCAACGCGCCGCGCACCTGCACGCGGACCTGCTCCGCCAGACTGGCCACGGTCGGCGCGGCCTTGCCCATGGTGTAGTCCAGCAGGTCGATCGAGATGTTCAGCGTGCCCAGCCCCGTGACCGGGATCGCCAGCGGATAAGCCACCAGCGTGGCGATGTCGCCCAGCGCCGATGCCGCGTCGCGCAGGTAGCTGAAGAACGAATCGGAGCTGATACCGGCCGACACCAGGTCCACCATCACCGGCGTGCCGCCGCCGGTGGCGTCGAAATCGTCGCTGACGGTGCCGGCGAAGAAGGCGTGGATGTCGCCGGTGATCGCCACCACGTTGCCGATGCTGTTGGTCTTCAGGTGCGCCATCAGCGCCTTGCGCTCGCTATTGTAGCCGTCCCACTGGTCGCAGTTGAGCAGGAAGCGCGTGAAGAACGGCGCCAGCGCCGCCTTCTTGCCCGACGCCGCCACGAACGGCGAGTCGATCTTCTTGGACTGGATGTCCGGTTTGATGTAGACGAAGGCGATGGTCTGCGCGCCGGTGCCGGCCAGCGCGGCCGGCGTCGAGGCGACGATGCCGCTGGCGGCGACATAGACGCGGATGTATGCGGCCACCGCGATGGTGGCTTGCGCCGGCGTCAGGCCGGCATTGACGCCAACGCCCACCAGCGCATCCGGCGCACCGGCGGAGCTTGCGTGAGCCTGCATGATCGCTGTGGCGCCAGCCTGCGCCACCGCTGCCGCAGCGCCGGCCGTGGCCGCCGCGACGATCGCGGAAGCCAGCGGGAAGTTGCCGCCCACCGCCGCCGCCGTGCTGCCGATCGACGCGGCGATGGTCGGCACCGCGTTCAACGCCAGCAGCGTCGCGATGGCATCCACGCCGTTCAGGCCCATGCGCAGCAGCGACACTTCATTGCCCCACAATTTCCAGGTCGCGGTGGCGGCCTTCATCTTGTCCATCCACCACTGGCGCTGGGTGGTGCCCAGCATGGTCACGGTGGCCAGCGGCTCCAGGCCGATGGTGGTGGCGCCGGCCATCTTCTGCGCCTCGACCGTGTTGAACAAATCCTGCGGCACCAGGTAGCGCGAGCCGATGCGGCCCAGCGCCTGGCCGGTGGCCGGGTTGATCGACGATTCCGGAATCACGTGGTCGGCGCGGTACAGGCGCTCGTCGGTCATCACCAACTGCATCAGCTTACCGAACTGGAAGTCACGGTAGATCTTGATGTTCTGGAAGCCGGTGCTGGCCGTGTCGAAATCGACGTCGGCCGGCATGTACTCGAACCACGCCTGATTGGCGTTGCGGCGGCGGCCTGTCTGGTGCAGGTCCGAGCCGTCGGCGTTGAAGCTGCCGTCGTAGGTCTGCGCATCCTGCCAGGCGTCGTCCGAGAACTCGTGGTCGTCCCAGATGGCGATGAAGGCGAAGCGCTCGTGCAGCGCCTGCAGGCGGCTGTCGGTGCGGTACTTCTTGTACAGGTAGCGGTAGTCGGCCAGCGTGGTGGCGTACTTGGCGCCCGACGTGCCGCTCTTGAACGCGCCGTCCGGCAGCGTGAGCGCGTCGTGGCGCGATTCGACCGCGCCAAGCTGGAAGGAGTCGCCCACGGTCTCGTAGATGTAGTCGCCCAGGTGGACGATGAAGTCCAGGTTCTCGCCCGCGATGCTGCTCATCGCGCCCCAGTGGTTGACGCTCCAGTCCTGGCAGGTCATGTAGGCGAACTGCAGCTGCGAGACGTCGGCATCAACGGCCGGCGCGGTCTTGAAGCGGCCGACGTTGGAGCGGTTATCGCCGGCGATGAACTGGTAGTAGTAGGTGGTGCCGGCGGAAAGGCCGGTCAGCTTGTGGCGCACGGTGTTGTCGTACTTGACCTGCAGCGGCAGGGTCACGTCGGCCACGGTGGCACCGCTCAGGGCCACGGCGCCGCCCAGCGAGCTGCTATTATCCACAGCGGTCACAAGCAGGCGGATGGCGGAATCGCTGCCGGTGGCGGCGGCGACATTGTCGGCCGATGCCGGCACGGCGCGGGTCCACAGCATGATGCTGTCGGCGCGCGGATCGCCGGAGGCCACGCTTTGCGGGAATTTCCACGCGCCGCTGGCCGGTGGCAAATCGCTGCCAGGCGCCGCGCTGCTGCCGCCGCAAGCGCTCAGGCCTGCGCCCGAGGCCACCGATACCGTCACAAAACTGCCGAATTTCAGAAACTGCCGCCGATCCATGTGTGCTCCGTATTGTAGTTATTAAAAGAAAAATCGTAGCAGGAGGATATGACAGCTTCCCTACAAAAAGTGGAGGCCTGCCTCTAGAGCCAACAACGTGTTACCGTCTTGACTTATTTTTATTGCCAGCCCGCGACATGAAACAACTGATTCCCGCACCACTGCTTGCCAAGGCAGACAAAATCCTGGTCGTCACCCACATGGCGATCGGCGACTTCACCTACATGCAAATGTGCTTTCGCGCGCTGAAGCAGGCCCACCCCCACCTGCAGATCCACCTGTGGGTTGACGAACGCCGGCGCTCGGACAACCCCGAGGACTGGCCGCACCTGAAGAACTACTCGCTGTACGACTGGCTCACCGCCAGCCCGTACATCGACCAGACCTACACCCAGAACTACAGCCCCGCCCTGCACGCGCAATCGATCGCCAAGGCGCAGCGCGAGGAGTATCCGATCGTGGTCTCGCTGACGCACATGGCCTGCCACCGCTACGCGCGCCTGACGCGCGAGATCAGCCCGCGCGGCTTCATCGTCGGCCTGAAGAAGCAGAAGTACCGCTTCTTCGAACTGTCCAAGAAGCTCAGCATCCTGAAGTTCAACGCCACCATGCCGTTGTACGAATCGCAGGAGCGCGACGTGCCGCACGTCAGCGACATCTACGCGCACTGGTTCCAGACCGCCTTCGGCATCGACATCCCCAAGCCGGACCGCTACCCGACCATCCAGATCCCCGACCAGTGGATGCGTTATGCGCGCGACCAATTCGCCACCTGGGCGCTGCCGCCGCAGGTGGTCTTCATCAACGCCTACTCCAAGGGCGAGGAGCGTTGCTGGCCGCTGGAGCGCGCCTTCGAGCTGATCAAGGAAATGCGCGCCCAGCCCAAGTGGCGCGAGGCTGGCTTTATTGTCAACGTTGTCCCGGAGGACATGCAGAACGCCCAGGCGCTGTACGACCGCCTGGCGCCGCCCGACACCCACCTGTTCTCGGCGGTGGACAACTTCTTCCAGCTGCCGGCCGTGCTCAGCCTGTGCAGCCTGATCATCACGGTGGAAACCGCCGTGATGCACCTGGCGAACGCGGTCCATGTGCCGGTGATCGCCCTGATGCGCCAAAACAACCCGGAATGGGTGCCGATCGACCAGGAAAACAGCGCCGTCATCCTGGTCAAGGAAATGGACGCTTGGGTAACGAAAATCGAGCTGCCAGAGGTGATGGAAAAGGTTTTGAGCTGGCCCCTATGCTAGAATACCGCCCTCACCGCACACCAATGACTTACCGCCGAAGGAAGACCGAACATGGCTGGACACAGCAAATGGGCCAATATCAAGCACAAAAAAGCAGCAACCGATGCTAAGCGTGGCAAGATCTGGACCCGTCTCATCAAGGAAATCACCGTGGCTGCGCGCATGGGCGGCGGCGACCTGAATTCGAATCCGCGCCTGCGCCTGGCCGTGGACAAGGCGGCCGACGCCAATATGCCGAAGGATAACGTGCAACGCGCGATCACCCGCGGCACCGGCGGCGAGGACGGCGCGGCCTACGAAGAGGTCCGCTACGAAGGCTACGGCATCGGCGGCGCGGCCGTCATCGTCGACTGCATGACCGACAACCGCGTGCGCACCGTGGCTGAAGTGCGCAACGCCTTCAACAAAAACGGCGGCAACATGGGCAACGAAGGCTCGGTGGCCTTCATGTTCAAACACTGCGGCCAGTTCCTGTTCGCACCCGGCACCAACGAGGACGCGCTGATGGAAGTGGCGCTGGAAGCCGGCGCCGAAGACGTGGTGGCCGATGATGAAGGCGGCTTCGAAGTGCTGTGCGGCCCGCACGACTTCGCGACCGTCAAGGATGCGCTGGAAGCCGCCGGCTTCAAGGCCGAAGTGGCCGAGATCATCATGAAGCCGGCCACCGAGACCGTCTTCACCGGCGATAACGCCGTCAAGATGCAAAAACTGCTGGACGCGCTGGAAGCGCTGGACGATGTCCAGGAAGTCTATTCCAACACGCTGATCGAAGACTGAGGATTTATGAAAATATTGGTAGTCGGCTCCGGCGGCCGTGAACACGCGCTGGCCTGGAAATTGGCGCAATCGGAACGCATCCAGATGGTCTACGTCGCCCCCGGCAACGGCGGCACCGCGCGCGATCCGCGCCTGGTCAACGTCAACATCACGGACCTGCACGAACTGGCGACCTTCGTCGAGCAGGAGCACATCGGCCTGACCGTGGTCGGCCCGGAGACTCCGCTGGCCGGCGGCATCGTCAACCTGTTCCGCGCGCGCGGCCTGAAGGTGTTCGGTCCGACCAAGGAAGCGGCCCAGCTGGAGTCGTCGAAGGACTTCGCCAAGGCCTTCATGCAGCGCCACGGCATCCCGACCGCCAAGTACCAGACCTTCTCGGACGTGGCGCAAGCGCACGCCTACATCGACGCCAACGGCGCGCCGATCGTGATCAAGGCCGACGGCCTGGCCGCCGGCAAAGGCGTGGTGGTGGCGATGTCGCTGGAAGAAGCGCACCGCGCGGTGGACGACATGCTGGCCGATAACCGCTTCGGCGACGCCGGCGCGCGCATCGTCATCGAGGAATTCCTGGCCGGCGAAGAAGCGAGCTTCATCGTCATGTGCGACGGCAAAAACATCCTGCCGCTGGCCACCAGCCAGGATCACAAGCGCCTCAAGGACAACGACGAAGGCCCGAATACCGGCGGCATGGGCGCGTATTCGCCTGCACCGATCGTCACGCCGGCCATGCACGCCCGCGTGATGCGCGAGATTATCAACCCGACCATCGCCGGCATGGCGAAGGACGGCATCGTCTTCACCGGCTTCCTGTACGCCGGCCTGATGATCGACGCCCAGGGCAATCCGCGCACACTGGAATTCAACTGCCGCATGGGCGATCCTGAAACGCAGCCGATCATGTCGCGCCTGAAGACCGACCTGGTGGCGGTGATGGAACACGCCGTCAACGGTACGCTGGACCAGATCGAGCTGGAATGGGACCGCCGCACCGCCGTTGGCGTGGTGCTGGCAGCCGCCGGCTACCCGGACGCGCCGCTGAAGGGCGCCGTCATCGACGGCATCCCGGCCGAGACGCCGGAATCGGTGACCTTCCACGCCGGCACCGCCGACGTGGGCGGCCATCTGCAAGTGACCGGCGGCCGCGTGCTGTGCGTGGTCGGCCTGGGCGACAGCATCAAGATCGCCCAGAAGCAGGCCTACGAAGTGGTCGACCAGATTTCGTTCGACGGCATGCAGTGCCGCCGCGACATCGGCTGGCGCGGCCTGAAGCACTAGGACCAGATGTCGTCCCTTCCGAACCCCGGCGCCGTCAAGGCTTACCTGCTCGACCTGCAAGATCGCATCGTGCAGGCGCTGGAGGCCGTCGACGGCAAACCCTTCCTGCGCGACGCGTGGGATCGGCCCGAGGGCGGCGGCGGCATTTCGCGCCTGATCGAGGAAGGCAATGTCATCGAACGCGGTGGCGTCAACTTCTCGCACGTGATGGGCGCCAAGCTGCCGCCATCGGCGTCCGCGCACCGCCCGGACCTGGGCGGCCAGCCGTGGGAAGCGATGGGCGTGTCGCTGGTGATCCATCCGCGCAATCCGTACGCGCCGACGGTGCACATGAACGTGCGCTTCTTCACCACGACCACCGCCAGCGGCGAACCGGCGTGGTGGTTCGGCGGCGGCATGGACCTGACGCCCTACTACGGCGACCAGCAGGACGTGAAGCACTTCCACCAGGCCTGCGCCGATGCGCTGGCGCCGTTCGGCGGCGACCTGCATCCGCGCTTCAAGAAGTGGTGCGACGAGTATTTTTACCTGAAACACCGCCAGGAAGCGCGCGGCGTCGGCGGCATCTTCTTCGATGACTTCAACGAAGCGGGCTTCGAGCAAAGCTTCGCCATGATGCAAAGCGTCGGCGACGCCTTCCTCAAGGCCTACCAGCCCATCCTGGAACGCCGCAAGGACACGCCGTACGGCGAACGCGAACGCGACTTCCAGGCCTACCGCCGCGGGCGCTACGTCGAGTTCAACCTGGTGTTCGACCGCGGCACGCTGTTTGGCCTGCAGTCGGGCGGCCGCACCGAGGCGATCCTGATGTCGATGCCGCCCATCGTCAAATGGCGCTACCGCTGGGAGCCCGAAGCGGGCAGCCCGGAGGCGGCGCTGTACAGCGACTTCCTGCCGCATCGCGACTGGCTCGCCGCGTGACGATGGCCTACCGCGTCGCACTGCTGGGAGGCAGCTACGATCCGGTGCATCACGGTCACGTCGCACTAGGCGCGCACTTTGCGCAACTGCTGCAGGTAGACCAGTTGCGCGTGATCCCCGCCGGCCTGCCATGGCAGAAGTCCACCCTGAAGGCGACGCCCAAGCAGCGCGCCGAGATGGTGGCGCTGGCCTTTGCCGGCGCCCCGTACGGCGTCGCGGTCGACATGCAGGAAATCGAGCGCGGCGAACAGGGACTGGCCACCTACACCATCGACACGCTGCGCCAGGTGCGCGCCGAACTGGGTGCGTCGGCCTCCATCAGCTTTTTGATGGGCGCCGACCAGCTGCAACGGCTCGACACCTGGCATGAATGGCAGGCGCTGTTCGACTACGCCCATATCTGCGTAGCCGCCCGCCCTGGCTTTAACCTGGCCACCGCCGGCCTTCCGCCGGCAGTGGCCGAGGCGATCACCCGCCGTCTGGGAACGCCTGAACAAATCCGCAACACGCCGCACGGTCTGACTTATCTGGCACAAGACTTCGCGGTGGATATCTCCGCCACCGAAATACGTGCGGCATTACAACGGGGGGAAAGTGCAAACTCGCTTATCCCGCCGCTAGTGCTAGACTATATTGAACAACACAATCTATACAAAAGCTAAATGGACATCAAAAAACTGCAATCCCTCGTCGTTGACGCCCTCGAAGACGTCAAGGCCCAAGACATCGCCCTGTTCGATACCACCCATCTGACCAGCCTGTTCGACCGGATCGCCATCGCGTCCGGTACCTCCAATCGTCAAACCAAGGCGCTGGCCGCCTCGGTGCGCGACAAGGTCAAAGCCGCCGGCGGCGACGTCTACGGCATGGAAGGCGAGGACACCGGTGAATGGGTGCTGGTCGACCTGGGCGACATGATCGTCCACATCATGCAGGCGCCGATCCGCGCCTACTACCGCCTGGAAGAAATCTGGGGCGACAAACCGGTCAAGCTGGGCGCCGCCAAGCGCAAGTCGACCAAGGAAGGCGAAGAAGCCGACGCACCGAAGAAAGTCAGCAGCCACCTGGCCGCCGGCAAAAAGGCCGTCGACGCCTCCCCGGTCATCGAAAAGAAAACCCCNGCACGCAAAGCCGCCGCCGCCAAGCCGGCCGCCGAGAAGAAGCCGGCCGCCAAGAAGGCAGCCGCTGTGCCAGCCGGTAAAACCATCAAGGTCGGCAAGACCAAGTCCGCCGTCGCCGCCGCCGAAGCGCTGAAGGCCCTGCCGCCTAAACGCAAGGTCGCCAAGCCAAAAGCGGACGAAGCGCCGGTCAAGACCGTCATCAAGCGTATCAAAAAAGTCGAAGAGTAATCGGGCATGCAGCTGATCATCGCTGCGGTCGGCCATAAAATGCCGGCCTGGATAGAAACGGGCTTCGCCGAATACGCGAAGCGCATGCCGCCGGAACTGAAGATCGTGCTGAAGGAAATCAAGCCGGTCGACCGTTCGGGCAGCAAGACCGCCGCCACCGCGATGGCGCTCGAACGCGAGCGCATCGAGGCGGCGCTGCCCAAGTCCGTGCGCATCATCGCCCTCGACGAACGCGGCAAGGACCTGACCTCGGTCGGCCTGTCGCAGCAGCTGGAAGCCTGGCAGCAGGACGGCCGCGACACGGCCTTCCTGATCGGCGGCGCCGATGGCCTCGATCCCGAGCTGAAGGCGCGCGCCGAGGGCTTGATCCGCATTTCCAGCATGACGCTGCCGCATGGCATGGTGCGGGTGATGCTGGCGGAACAGCTGTACCGTGCCTGGTCGATTACACAGAACCACCCTTATCACCGCGTTTAAAACATAATTATATGAAGCCGGTCGACAAAAAGATTTACCTCGCGTCCAAGAGCCCGCGACGCCGCGAACTGCTGCGCCAGGTGGGCATCGATTTCGAACTGCTGCTGCTGCGCAGCGACGGCCCGCGCGGCCCCGACGTCACCGAGGACGTGCTGCCCGGCGAGGCGCCGATCGACTACGTGGCCCGTGTGGCGCGCGAAAAAGCCGCCTTCGCGGCGGACCTCGTGGTGCGCCGCCGCATGGCTCCGCGCGTGGTGCTGGCGGCCGACACCACCGTCACCATCGACGGCGCCATCCTCGGCAAACCGGCCACGCCCAACGAAGCCATCGCCATGCTGCAGCAGCTGTCCGGCCGCACGCACCAGGTGCTGACCTCGATCGCCGCGCACTCGGCCGATTTCGCCGGCCAGGTCACGCAGGTGTCGGACGTGCGCTTCGGCGTGCTGACGCCGGCCGCCATCGCCGCCTACTGCGCCACCCAGGAACCCTACGACAAGGCCGGCGGCTACGGCATCCAGGGCCCGGCCGCCGCGTTCATCGAACACATCACCGGCAGCCATTCCGGCATCATGGGCCTGCCGGTGTTCGAAACCGTGCAGCTGCTGCGCCAGGCGGGTTTGCCGCTGCCCTGAGCGGCGTGTATGATCGTCGTTCACAGCCCCTACAGAAGCCGAGCATGAACGAAGACATCCTGATCAACATCACCCCGCAGGAAACCCGGGTCGCCCTCATCCTGCAGGGCGCCGTGCAAGAGCTGCACATCGAACGCACGCTGACGCGCGGGCTGGCAGGCAATGTCTACTCCGGCAAGGTGGTGCGGGTGCTGCCCGGCATGCAGTCGGCCTTCATCGACATCGGCCTGGAACGCGCGGCCTTCCTGCACGTGGCCGACATCTGGGAAGCCCGCCCGCACGACGGCGGCCAGAACGCCGCACCCACCCCGATTGAAAAAATCCTGTTCGACGGCCAGGTGCTGACCGTGCAGGTGATCAAGGACCCGATCGGCACCAAGGGCGCGCGCCTGTCGACGCAGATCTCCATCGCCGGCCGCATGCTGGTCTACCTGCCGCAGGACGCCCACATCGGCATCTCGCAGAAGATCGAAAAGGAAGCGGAGCGCGAGGCGCTGCGCGCACGGCTGCAAAGCCTGCTGCCGCCGGAGGAAAAAGGCGGCTACATCGTGCGCACGCAGGCCGAGGACGCGTCGGACTCCGACATCGCGGCCGACGTCGAATACCTGCGCAAGACCTGGGGCGCGATCCTGCACGGCGCCAAGACCAAGCCGGCCACCACCCTGCTGCACCAGGACTTGAGCCTGGCCCAGCGCGTGCTGCGCGACTTCGTGCACGACGACACCGCCACCATCCAGGTCGACTCGCGCGAGAACTATCTGAGCCTGCAGGAATTCGGCCTGGCCTACACGCCGGGCGTGCTGCCGCGCTTGCAGCACTACACGGGCGAGCGGCCGCTGTTCGATTTATACGGCGTGGAGGAAGAGATCCTGCGCGCGCTGGGGCGGCGCGTGGACCTCAAGTCCGGCGGCTACCTGATCGTCGACCAGACCGAGGCGATGACCACCATCGACGTCAACACCGGCGGCTTCGTCGGCGGGCGCAATTTCGCCGACACGATTTTCAAAACCAATCTGGAAGCGGCGCACGCGATCGCGCGCCAGCTACGGCTGCGCAACCTGGGCGGCATCATCATCCTCGACTTCATCGACATGGAGAACAACGAGCACCGCAACGCCGTGCTGCAGGAGTTGAAGAAAACCTTGTCGCGCGACCGCACCAAGGTGTCGGTATCGGGCTTCTCGGCCTTGGGGCTGGTGGAGATGACGCGCAAGCGCACGCGCGAATCGCTGGCGCACATCTTGTGCGAACCATGCCCGGCGTGCGCCGGCAAGGGCCAGGTGAAGACCTCGCGCACCATCTGCTACGAAATCCTGCGCGAACTGCTGCGCGAAGCCAAGCAGTTCAACCCGCGCGAATTCCGCATCCTCGCCTCGCAGGAGGTGGTGGACATGTTCCTGGAAGAGGAATCCCAGCACCTGGCGATGCTGGGCGACTTCATCGGCAAGAAGATCTCGCTGCAGGTGGAGACGGCTTATCATCAGGAGCAGTATGACGTCATCTTGATGTGACTTAATTGCTCTTTAAAGCCAACCCAATTGGTGCGACTGCGTCGCGCCAATTGGACAAGCCTGCTGCCCGGACTATGACAAAGGTATCAATACGACATTGATTGGCCACACCCCGCCTTTACAATTTTCGAGCTCGATTAGAACTCATGCCAAATAGGGGCGGGTTCAGATCGAATTTTGCCTGATTTCAATTCACTCAAGAATTTATTGACGCTATTTCGATCTGCTTCAGATTTGATATTTTTCTTTAAAACAGGTTCAACGTAATAAGCCACGAACTCCCGATCATTGGGTTTTGTTGGCAGCGCTTCTTTTACCACAGAAATTAAAGTCTTTATTGCCATAAATGACGCAAATACTTCGTATGGTTTCGAAGTTGCGAATGGCATCTTTTTTAAATAAAATCTTGCCAATCGTATCTGGTCATCGCGACTCCACGAGCGATGAGTCATAATTTTGAATGCATTCCCATAATTCGGATCCTCTACAGGGAATGTTTTCATGAGGAAAGTTGCCGCAGCATCAGAGGGCATTTTTTTAATCTGATTTTCAATCATAACCTGATTATTCATAAGAACCTCCGAGCTTCAATATTCCACAAACAATCCCAGCGGGAGTCCAGCATATGCTGCAAGCGTTCTTGGTGGCTGGTAATGGCCCGAATCGTTTTTCCAATAGACAATAGAGCCTCGCTTCGGCCCCATGTTATTAAAGAATCTGATTGAACCAGCGAAAAGCACTTTATCCCCCCCGCTCAAACCTAAATGGGTCGAGTAATCAAAATTGGGATTCTGCCTAGCCACATATACAATACCACTAGGCATAGTTACAAAATCATACTTTCCTGAAGGAGTGAGATCTTGGTCGCGATAGCCACTCAAATAATAGCGGCCTCCAGGAGTTTGAATCAGCGTTCTCCGTACGTTTTGCAAAACAACCGCATCGCCTGGACGCAAATTGCTAAGCAGACTAGGAACAATGATCGGAACGGTCGAAATTTGTTTCTCCTAACAGATCGGAATATGCCTGAAAGTGCAGTCTTTATAGTACCTCGAACTGAGTGGGAGTGCCATCGTTCTGAGGTCGGTTCGTACGGAACGATCCAGGAAGCGGGGCTGGATCAATGCCGTACGAGCAACAAATCCCCCCATCAAGTTGACGCTATCTGCTTGTTTTTTTAAATTGGCAATAAAAAAAGCCAACCTGTACAGGCTGGCTTTTACTATTCGCCGTCCGGCGCGGCGCCTAGCTGCGGCGCGCCGTCAGCCACTGGCTCGGCGGCAGCGCGGCGCTGGCTACGCGCACTTCGCCGATGTTGCCGAAGAACCCGTCCGCCCGCGCGCCATCCCACGAGCCGCCGCCCACCACCCACGGCGACGACGCCGACAAGGTCGCCAACCCGACCACGTGGCTGCTGTTGCGCAGCACCGGCGCGCCCTCCACGTACATGACCGTGTCATGCGTGACCGGATCGTTGACGATGGCGATGTGCACCCAGTTGCCGGCAATGATCTCGCCCGACCAGCTGGCCATGCCGTCGCGCTGGCCGCTGACGTCCGGCACCACTTCCCATTGCACCTCGCGCAGGCTGGAGATGGCGAACAGCAGCGGCGGCGATTCCGGGTCGCCGCCGTCGAAGCCGGCCAGGCCGCCGCGCTTGCCGTCGCGCGTCATGATGTTCATCCACGCGTGCTTGGCCTTGTCCCACGCCGGGTTGATCTTGACGAAGGCTTCGATCGTGTAGCCGGTGGTGGCGAAGGTTAGCGCGTTGATCGCGGCCGTGGCGTCGGTGAGGAAGTAGCTCAGGCGCGGCGCGTTCTTGTCGGTGTTGAGGAAGCTGACCGAGCCCGACGCCGACGACAGGCGGTGATGGTCGCTGCTCCAGACGATGTCGCCGGCCGCCGCGCCGACGATGCCGCCCTGGTTGAGCTGGTCGCGCGTCAGCGGATTGGCGCCGGTGACGTCGGCGATGCGTGTGCCGGGCGCGACCGGCGCGCCGTCGCTGCCGCCGTAGAAGCGCCAGTGCGCCACTGTCGACGCCACTTTAGGATAGTCGTCCGCGTCCTTGGGCGCCACCGGCTCGACGATGGCCGGCTCGGTGTAGCCCTTCAGCACCAGGGCCTTGGCCTGATCGACCAGCGACGACGCGACCGTCGCCTTGCCGGCGCTGAAGCTAGTGTTGAAGCGGGCGAAACGCTTGGCGAAGTTCATGCTGATCGTGAAGCTGTGATTGCTCTCGGTGAGCACCGCGCGGTCGAAGACGTTCAGCGTGTCGGCCGGCTTCATCGGCACCCATGGCGAGAACGACAGCACCTTGATCTGGTTGTTGGTCAAGTCGAATTCATACAGCCGCATCAGGCCGTTGCCGCCCTGGTAGGCCATCTGGTAGTCGACCACCATTTCCTCGACCGCGTTGCCGAAGTCGTTCATCTTGGTCAGCCGCGCGCCGCCGTGGTGGTGGCCGTTGAGCGTCATGAAGATCTGGTCGTTATCGCGTATCAGCTTTTCCCACAGCATTTTGCCGTAGCCGGTTTCCAGCGGGCTGACCGCGTCCGGGGCGATGTTGAGCAGTTGGTGGTTGACCAGGATGGCCGGCAGCGTCGGATGGTCGGCCAGTACCTTGCGCGCCCAGGCGATGCCGGCGTCCGAGATGCGCCACGACAGCGACAGCACCAGGAACTGCTGCTCCTGCGCCTTGAAGATGTGGTACTCGTGGAAGCCGGTGCTGTCGCGCGCGCCGAAGGTGGCCTGGCGCTGCGCCCGCCTCGTGCCGAACCATTGCAGGTAGGGCTCGTTGGCCAGCACGCGCTGGGTGTCGGTGCCCTTGGACGGGTCGCTGTCGAAATCGATGTCGTTCAGCACGTCGTGGTTGCCGGCCAGGATGGAGTACGGCACCTTGGCGGCCTCCAGTATCTGCATGGCGCCGTCGGCCACCTTCCACTGCTCCGGCTTGCCGACCTGGTCGACCACGTCGCCGAGATGGATCAGGAAGGGGATGTTGAGGGCCTGCGCGTTGCGCGCCACCCAGCTGGTCTGCGCCGCGTAGGGTTCGTTGCCGTAGTGGCGCTCGTATTGACTGTTTTCCGACGAGGTCGCATAGCGCGAATAGAATTGCGTGTCCGGCAGCACCGCCAGCGCGAAGCTGGAGATCTGCGTGTCCTGGGTGTTCGACGAAGCCGCGCTGTCGCCGCCGCAGCCGGCCAGCAGCCCGCCGGCGGACAGGCCCGACGCCAGTCCCAGTTTGAGCAACGACCGCCGTTGTGCATCCTGTGCCATCTTTTCCATGTTACGCCCTCAGCAATGTGAAAGCGCCCATGCTAAAGGTCCCGCATGACTTGCAGATGACAAGGCGTACGGTGCGGGCGCGCCTGCCTAGCGGGTCGGCGCGACCGTGATCACGGTGCGGCTCAGGTCGATGCCGCGGATCTGCACCGAGCCGAAATTGCTGTTGTCGTTGACGCCGGCGCGGATGTTCTGCAGGTCGAGCTCGCCGATCGACG
>JGI25154J39366_1000579_pt1 | contig 17786 bp, 16 predicted proteins | sample AraplaL_Col_mTSA_FD_39366 | JGI IMG/M metagenome (IMG submission 39366) | reverse complement strand
CCCCCCCCCCCCCCGAGTTGTCGATCTCGATGGCGCCGTCGCTGCCGCCGACGGGCACCTTTGAGCGGGTAGCGAGCGTCTAGTGAACTTACGGGGATTCACATTAAACTAGTTAATTGAGGCGAACGGAGCCGAGAAACGATCGTAACTCGCTCTCCAGTCTCTGTCGGTCTCGGATCTCACACTCCCAAATCACAAGAACTTGCCAGCCCGCTTGGGCTAGTGCTTCGAAGGAGCGTGCATCTCGTGCTTTATTACCGTTAAGCTTTTCGCGCCAAAACTCGACGCGTGACTTAGGCATCCGTGCCGAGTCGCAATGGTCATGCCGATGCCAGAAACAGCCATGAACAAAGATGACCTTTTTTCGAGACGGGAATACGATATCTGGAGACCCTGGAAGCTTTCGCACATGCAGGCGGTATCGGTAGCCAGCCGCGAACAGCAACTTGCGCACAATGAGTTCAGGTTGGGTATTCTTGCCGCGGATCCGCGACATGACCGCGCTTCGCGTTGCTTGATCCATGGAATCTACCATGTCATCCCCCGCTCCTTTCAAGTCGACTTAAAGCAAAGATCGCACTTCTCACAAAATAATCAAGCGTGTTCTGATAAAACACAAGAAAGTCGCATTGAATACTGTTTAAACATACAGTAAAATTAACGAAATTCGTGCCTCATCGGCCGCCGGCGGAGTTGGTTGAGGTCGGGCATTGCTTTATACTGTTGCAGTTCCGGTCGGCTTACACGGCCACGCCGGAAGCGTCGCGCTAACAGATTACGTCTGGTTGGAGCCACATCGATTCAATCCGATCGTATTAAAAGAACACCATGTACAAGCAGCCCCTCACCTCCGCGCTACTCGAAGAACATCTGACATTGGCGCCGCGCACCCTCGATTCGATCGAGCTGTTCGCGGGCGCGGGCGGCTTGGCCTTGGGTTTTTCCGGCAACGATGTCCGCCATCGCGCGGTGGTCGAGTGGAACACGCACGCTTGCAACACCATTCGGCACAACAAGCGGCACTGCGTTGATCCGATCAGCCATTGGCCTGACGTGACCGAGGGTGACGTCAAACAATTCAATTACGGCGCCTTCGAAGGCATCGACCTGATCACCGGCGGCCCACCTTGCCAGCCGTTTTCGATGGGCGGCAAGCATGGTGGTTTCCTGGACGAGCGGGACATGTTCCCGCAAGCGGTGCGCGCCGTGCGCGAGGCGCGGCCGCGTGCATTCGTCTTCGAGAACGTGCAGGGCCTCACCCGCGCGGCCTTCGCCGATTATTTCGACTACATCCTGCTGCAGTTGGAGTTCCCTTCGCTGATCGCTAAGGCCAAGGAGCAATGGGGCGACCATCTGGCCCGGCTCCGGAAATTGAAGCAGAAGGGCACCGCCAGCGAATATCGCGTGACGTTCAAACTGGTGAATGCCGCGAACTATGGCGTTCCGCAGAAGCGCATGCGTGTCTTCTTTGTGGGGTTCCGGGCGGACGAGGACAAAATCTGGCAGTACCCTGCGGAGACGCATAGCAGCGACGCGCTGCTCTTATCCCAATGGGCATCCGGCGAGTATTGGGATCGCCACAAGGTCGCGACGCGAAACCGCCCGCCCAAGCCGGATGGCATCGAGAAGAAAATCAAGTCACTGATCGACGCCGATCCCGACGCCAACATGCTGGCGTGGGAAACCGTGCGTGACGCTATTTGCGATTTGCCCGATCCGGAGAAGTATCCAGGCAAGGTGCAGGCCCACCGCTTCCAGCCTGGCGCGCGCACGTATGTCGGCCATACCGGCAGCCCCATGGACGAGCCGGCGAAGGCGTTGAAGGCCGGCGACCACGGCGTTCCCGGCGGCGAGAATATGCTTCGGCGCGCGGATGGATCGGTTCGCTATTTCACGGTCCGCGAGTCGGCCCGCATTCAGACCTTCCCCGATAACTTCCTGTTTGAAGGGACTTGGTCGGAAATCATGCGTCAACTCGGCAATGCGGTGCCTGTGCGTCTGGCATCGGTGATGGCCGAGAGCGTGTGTGATTTGCTGAGGGCGTAGCGTCATCATTTCGAAACTAGGGCAACAACTCAATGCCGTACTGGTAGTGCTTGGTCGTCTTGTAGAGCACCATCCCGTAGCTGATAATCGCGCCTTTCCAACCTTCGCCGAGGAAGGTGACGCTGGCTTGGAGCAGATGGCGCGCGCTTCGATTATCATTCGCCAGGACGATGGTTTGCTCAAGGCTCTCCGCAGGCACATCAAAGCGGAAAACATACGGCAACTGCGCTTTCATCGCGTTGAACATTTCACCTAGTTTGATCCTGTTCTGTTCATCCGTTTTCAGCTCTATCTTGAAGTCGTCGAGAATCGGATAGGTTTGGTCGAACTTGCCGGGCTTCGTGGTATCGCGTTCCTTGCCTGGATCCTTCGGACCGAAGCCGCCGCCATTCCACATATCCTTGTGCTCCGCCCTAAACATCGAGATGAGGATGCCTTCGTTGGCTGCGGTGCTCATGCTTTTATCCAACAGTAGCGACTTGTATCCGATCGCAGCAGGATCGATGCCTTTCCGCCCGAGCAGCTTCGTCAAATGCTGCGACAACCTATCGGCGACGTTGTTGGCCTTGCCTACATATTTGGGCGAGCCTTCATAATGCACCACGTATACGCCCTGTTGAGATCCAACCTCGCGCTGGTAACGCGCCAAGTCCAGAAGTGATTTCGGATCCAGAACCGTTTCCTTCAAGTCTTCCAACATTTCCTTAAGTTGGACCGACACAGTTTGGAGGAAATCAAATACGTAGAGAGTGTGCAATTCGGTGGGCCTTAAAGAAATGTGTGGTAGGAAACACGTTCACTCATGCTACCTGATCATAACTTTAAGAGGAACTAGATTTTTCACCTCGCGAGCACGGCCAAGGCTGGCACCCGCACATTCAGCGCAAAGGGCACAAGGATGGACCTGGCGAGGGTGCGGCACAGAATTCGAGCAGGCATTCCGAACTTTCTAAATCCAATAATAAATTCAATGACTTACTGAACTCCGAATGCGAGCTGACGGCGCACGTCTTCGGGCGCTACGCTACTGGCATTACAGAGGAGTGTTCATGTCAAACAAACAGATTCAATGGCTCATGAAGGTGCTGCAACCAGAGAAGACGCTGGGTTCGCTGCCTGGGATAGCAGCGCTCACCGAGGGCCATCTCGCGGCGCTGCTCGGGATTGATCCCGAGCTGTACCGGGCAGAGCTCAGAGTGATGCGTCAAAATGTAAAGGACGCAGCCATCGAGCTGCTTGGCGATCCGGCCATCGGAAAGCTGATCGATCAACTTCCGCTGCACAAGGGCGCGCAAATTGTCGTGTTCGGCGACAGCCTGACCGCTGATCCGCTGTCCTGGGCGGTGATCCTGGCGGAACTGCTCGCTGCGCGCCGGCCAGATGATGCCCTGACCGTGACGATCAACGCGGTACCAGGTGAAACGACAACTCATGGGCTGGTGCGGATAGGCGAATCTCTCGCGCGCCAGCCTGACTGGTTGATTTTCTTCATGGGGATCAACGACGCTCGAACACAGGGACCGAGTCCGACCAAAACGATCGTCAGTCACGAAGAGACCGCGCGCAACCTCGCCGAAATGCGCAGTCGCGCCGCCGGCGAATGCAAGGCTCAGCGTCTGTGGATCACGCCGCCTGCCGTCAACGAGGAAGCAGTGGCTGCGCACTGGGGCCTGGCACGCTTCGGCGTCGGCTTCCGCAATTCAGACGTGGCGCAGGTTGCGAAAAATGTGCGCGGCCTTGGCGATCCAGTGATCGACCTCTTCTCCGCACTCGGCGCCCCGCCTGCGCCGGAGCTGTTGCTGGACGACGGCCTCCACCTCTCCCTTGAAGGGCAGAAGCGCATTGCCCTGGAAGTGCTTCGCGGCTGGAGCGCGCTCTGAACCATGAAGCTACTCATAACAGGCGCAACTGGAAATATCGGATCGCTGGTCACCCACCGCCTGATTGAGCGCGGCATACGGCCTTGCATCTTGGTCCGCGATGAAGCGAGGGCGCACGCGCTGTTTGGTGACGCTGTCGACATACGCGTTGGCGATCTGAGTGCAAGCCAGCGGTCTTTAACCGCCGCCTTTGCGGGAATGGACACGCTCTTTCTTCTCAATAGCGGCCTCGATCTTGGCGCCCGCGACCGCGTGGCAGCGCTTGCCGCTAAAAAAGCTGGCGTCAGCCACTTGGTCAAACTCTCGACGCTCGATGTCTTGTCGGGAGTTGGCACGGGACCTTGGCATGCCCAAGGTGAGACGGCGGTACGTGAGAGCGGACTCGATCACACCTTCATCAGGTGCGCGGGGTTCATGTCCAATGCGCTGTTTTGGGCGCAAGCGATCAAGGCCGAGCGCGTACTGCGGTCCGCGACCGGTGAGGGGAAAATCGCCTTCATCCATCCGGCCGACATTGCCGATATCGCCCTCCATGCCCTGACTACGCGCGATCTTCGTGGCGAGGCCGTGGTGATCACCGGGCCGAGAGCATTAAGCTATGCCGAGATGGCGGACGTGATCGGCGCCGCGATTGGCAAGCGCATTCGATTCGTTCCCATCAGTGACGGCGAGGCGAGTTTCGGCAGCGATGCCTATGCGGCAGCGTTGACCGATATATGGCGAGCGATCCGGGAGGGGCGCGTGACCACGGTGACGGACGAGGTTCAACGCATCCTCGGGCGCGAGCCGTACTCTTTCAATCAATGGGTGTCCGAGAATATCAATGAGTTCGCTGCGCCCGGCAGGCTTCCAGGTAAGAGAGCGCAGTCTTGACGGTCTCCGCCTTCGTCTGTTCGAGCGGGATATGAGATGGCCACTCGGCTAAACCATGCACCAGCGACTCGATGAGACCAGACAGCACAAACAGCATCCGCTTCGTTTCATCGTCGACGGGGACGACGACTTGCTCGAAGATCTTACTCAGCGCAGAGCGAAACTCCGCCGGGCCTTCCGGCACCAGGGCCGTGATGAGTTGATGCAGCTTCGGATCGGCGGCATGGACATTCACCAGCCCCTCTACAAGAGCGCGAGTGAAGTCTTCAAGCGACCCGGAGCCGCTTGCCGCTAACGCGTTCATGATGGCACCGCGCACCTCATCCACATGGCGTTCGTGGAGCGCCCGGTAGATTGCCTGCTTGTCCGGAAAATAGTGATAGAGCGAGCCGATGCTAAAGCCGGCTACCTCGCTGATGCGGTTGGTAGTGACGCCATCCGGACCGTAGCGTTTGAGCACAACCGTGACGGCGTCGAGCATCGTCTTCATGGTTTGCCTCGACCGTTGCTGCCTGGGCTCACGTCGGACTTTCAGATCGGGGTTGCTCTTCATTGTGGGGGAATTGTTATTCGAAGCGGAGATGCCTCGTCAATTCTCAATATTTTACAAGACATGGCGTCTGGGGCACCCTTCGAGCGTGGCTGCCTGTCAGCGCACCTCATCGGCAACCTGTCTTTTACGTCGGCCATCCGGCTAAGGTCCGCTCTTGGACCGGCCACGGCATGAAGTAATAATATAAACTATTTATAATATTTACGAAGTCGGTGTGATCTCAGCTCGTCGAGAATGTGGAGATAGTAGATGTAAGAGTCGCGCCGCACGAGGTCTTGTCGCCGTCATAGGCAACCGCTTTACCGTTCACCGTGTGCATTGAACTGCCGCTCGCGACCGTGCAATTCTGATGGCCATTGATGGGGCAGCTGCATTTGTCGCCAACGACGACCACAGCCTTTCCCTCAACAGTAAAATGGCTGACGCTGCTGCTAAGAACACTTCCGCCATGCGATGTTGGATCGCCGACGCGGATGACGTTTGGCATATCGATCTCCTCAACCTTAAATGAACCCGTCACTGGCCATCTGTAGGGCGAACGCGAATGGATGAGGTGAGCTTGTCCCATATTGCGACTGCTTCATCGTCACTTACGCTTGGCTTCATGCCGCCTATACGATTCCCTTCGACTCCGGTGTGAAACTCAATTTCGAGAACAGGCAACAATGAATTTTTAGGTTCGCCCTGACTCACAAATACGAACTCGTGCGACTCCCCCTCCTCTGCCTGCGCAGGCTTCCGCGCCAACATTTCAAAGCCATGCCACCTGCCAATTACGCGTCGTCCACGACGAAGTGTTCTGATGTGGGAGTACCACGTGGGGTTTGCCGAACGACTCGCTATCTCCTCAGCCTGCCTCAACCGAGGTTCCAGCGCATCGGACTCAACGAGCACATCTTTCTTTGTCACAGATACCGCGAGATGTACATCGGGAAATTCGGACAGTCTGACTCCTATATTTAATGCCTCGTGATCCGAAATGTTGGGATCACTGACAAATCCAGCCTCAATACAGACGCCAGGTTGTGTAGGAATTTCAAGTTCGGCTCTTGAACGAAGCGATGCTGCAATAGCGTTTAATTCTCCTACCGTCTCATCCTTTCTTGAAGAAATTGGATTCGCTTTTTGAATAAATAAATCGTTATTCACCTTTATGTACGAGTCGATTCTATAGATACGACCACTTTCTTTACTAACGCCAAAGATTATCTTTTGATATGGCACCGCCCCCTTTACCATCTTACCTACGGAAGAATCCTCATCGGCCAAAGGGCCAGTCGCCCAATCCTTCTCCTCAGCCAATTCGCTCAGCCGTTCGGCGACGATCATATCGATACTATCGCCTTTACCTGGATAGGCGCTGATCGGCCAAGGAAGAGACGTCGGGCCGTAAACCACCTCGGATTTCTGCGGTACATCTATCAAAAACCTGCCCACGCAAATCGTCTTTGTCTCTGTGAAGAGCCGTGTGACGCGAGCAGATATCGGCAGCACATCAGTCTTACGAGCATTCTGATTGGGGTCAGCACTGAGGCCCAATGAGAATACCGCTACTGTCGTGGCTAAAATCACATAGCGGTACCGAAATGCATGGATTTTAAGCATGCTCGCTCCAAAGTTGCCGGCAAGCTCCGACTATGGGGGCTCGACGGTCATCCAATATTGAACATCCAATGGCTAAATCGAAGAAATCAGCAAGGCACCACAGGCCGCCTTATCTCCATCATATGCGATCGCCTTTCCATGATGGTGGCGTTAGCTTTCAAAAGGTTGGATAGGAACTGGTCCCTTACATCCTCTTCAAGACGGCTTTAGTAAAAAGGAAAATTCGGGGCGGCGCACTTTTTACAGGATCGATTCAAAAAAATTATCAACTGTTATCGTAGAACGACATTCGTGTTTTTTCTTTCTCAAATTTACCGATTAGGTGTATCCATAAATAATATCCGGCGGAAATTCTCCCTACGAAATATATCGACAGAGGAACAGAAAGTAGGCTAACGAAAAAAAAGTGTTCCAAATTCGCCGCTGACGCTAGTTATTAGTCTTTGCAACGGGTAGCCAAGTGACGCTAATGGAAGTAGCACACCTATTGCCTTAGCATAGAATCTACTGCCCCCTTTTCTCTCTTTAAAATCGTAGATATCCTTTGCCGTATCTCGATTTACATAAGAAACATTTCCACACACTTCTATTTGGCTTTCAAAGTAGCTAGCTCGATCAAAAATCTCGCCAATCCGTTTAATTTCAAAAAAAATCCGTGCCACAGAGATAAAAAAATACAAAATAAAAATACAAAGCCTTAAATGCCAGCTCCCATGAGGGAATATCAGGCATAGAACAAATGGCGCCATATTGGATAAAAAATGGGAACAACACCAAACGCACCCACTATCAATACGAAAAATTTCAGCCGACATGGCCCATCGAAAATATGCCCAATTAAAAATAGCACAGCAGATAAAAGACAAATTATGAAAAACACAAATATAAAGAAATTTTTTTCATATCCTAAAATGTCAAAAACTATAAAAAAAGAAAGCAGTGTAAACGAATTAAACAAAAAAAATCCTGGCACGACCCTTTTCCACGGGCTGTCCACGAGAGCGCGGTAAAAGATCATTCTGTGAACCCTCCATATTTCATTGCTTGCTCCAGAGCGGGGCCGACTCCGGGCGTTGCCGAGGGTCGTTTACATCCAACCGCCGATGATTAAACGCGGCACGCATACTGCAGCTAATCGACTGCCGCGTTTGAGGAGCCGATGAGCGTACAACCACATTCCGTCTTGCAGCCTTCGACTGCGACTGGGATATCTCCAATGGTCAGTGTTTCGTGAGCGGTGATGATTTTATTCACGCCATGCGGCGCACCTCCGGGATAAACCTGATGGCAGGAGACAGTATCGTGAAGGCGCGCGATCGCCTTGCCTCCTATGTCATGGACTGGAGAGCCGCTGATGACCGTTCCACCGTGGTCCGTGGAGTCGCCTACGGTGATGATTTTCAAAGACATGAGTTCTTCCCCAGCTTCAGTAAGTCGGCGGGCCCTTCGGCTCAGGTTCGACAGCGTCCTCAACTCCGGACCAACTGGGCAACTCGGCAGGGGGAAGAGGCAATACCTCATCTAATTTGCTAAGTCTCAAGTCAGGGTTGATGGCTAACGCCGCGTATATCGCGTTGTATCGACTCTCCCGGTCCGGATCAACCCGCACGCCAAGTAGCTTCATCTCTGCTGCTTCTTCTTCGGTCGCGCCATGGCTGTGGCCATATGAGAAAATTAGCTCCAAAGCAGCTGCACAATCCTTACTTCCGAATTTCACACCCTCTTGATACATCTGAACGGCGTCTTTAAAACGTTCGTCCACCTCTGCCTGAAGCGCCAGGTCATATGCTGCAGGACCATGTCCTTGTCGGTACGCACATTGGAGCATGATCTGCTCATCGGCGATCCTTCCAGAATCGCGATATGCGTTCGCTAGGGTCATTTGTGCGTCAGGACTCCCAAACTGTGCCGCCCGTAGGTAATAAGCCCAAGCAAGCTCAGGGTCATATGGCACACCCCCGTATCCATTTTCATATGCGACGCCAAGATCGAATAGCCCCCAGGGCTGCCCGGCGTCGGCCGCCATTCGAGCAAGCCCGACACTTTTCTCCGGCGCAGCATCAAGGACGTGGTTTGACTCCAAAACGCCTAATCCATATAGATGAAAATATGCAAGCAACGCCCGCGCGCCCCAGTCCCCCAACTCGGCGGCTTTACTAACGTCAGTCAGTATCCGGGTTGCCTCCTCACGTGTAAGCTGCCATTCAATCTTGCTACGCCAAACCTTCCTCGCTTCTATATAAAGGCGATATGCCGAGGGGTCACGCGTCGAAGGCATATGACGCTTCCAGCGCTCACACGCTGGAAGTGGGTCGGATAACTTGAATTTCTTGAAGCCATATGGCAAAGCATGCAAGGCTCTCTCTTGTAAATATTCATGGACGAGATGTGCCCCTACCGGAACGCCGACAAGTAACGCAACGACGAAAATCCAACGTCTTCGCAGGCTTTGCATAGCTAGACCTCCGGCATGTCAGGCTTTTTATCAACAGAGAAAGGAAGTAATTGTCCCGTTAGCTTCCACCAGATTTCTTGCCTCTTAGATTTTGCGATGTCCCCCAAAAAACAAGGCTTGGAGGTGCTCTCCATGTCACAAAATTGCTGGGAGCCAGCCAACGCAGAGATAATGATATAAACTATTTATTCTGTTTCATCGAGAAAGTGTCCCAGTATGCGTGCAGATAGAAGGGAACAGCAACAACTCACCCTTGATAGAGCTTTTCGCTTGTTGCTTGAAGAGTTGCACCACAGCTGGTCTTGTGTCCTTCGTAAGCAACCGGGCGGCCATCAATTGTGTGCTTCTCGTCGCCTTCGACGATAGTGCAAATGCCACCGTGCCCAACGATTGGACATGTGCAATGATCGCCGATGCATGCGACGGGCTTTCCATCTACAGTGAAGTGCGGCACGCTGCTGCTGATAACTTTACCGCCGTGCGACGTAGGATCTCCAATGCATATCACCTTGGGCATAAAGGCCTCCTTTTATGGTCTCGGTTCTTCGTAATTTTTGGGATCCGTGGTAGGAACGGTGGCGTTTCTGAGTACGTCACCACCAATCGGGTGCTGTTGCGCCTTCCGTTTTTCATCTGAAGGTGGGCTTATGAAAATGATGCTTGCCTCCGTTGGGTCGCGCAAGTTGAAGGCAGCACTGACGCCACCTTCGCGATAACTGCCAAGGACGCCAATTGCGGTTTGCACGAAGAAGGTTGCTGCACCGGTATTGCCCAAGCGACGATCGGTATCTATGAACCGTTTAGCTTCGTTCGGATCAAACTTCGGTCCGCCGTTTTCTGCCACCTTGCTCAACATCCCGTGGAAGTCAATAAGCTGTGAAGTTTTTCCGCCGGTAGCCACAATTACGCGAGCTGGGCCGGCGACTCTTTGATCCTGCGGAAGAGTTTCTAACGCGGCCTTCCAACCTTCTTGCAAGGCAGTTTGTCGATCAGTTGTATGTTCTAGAGGCTTGCCATCTACATCCGTCATTTTGACGAAAACGGGACGGTGCAGGAAGCCCAACGTGGGGAGTTTGTCGAACTGCTCCAGTTGCTGAGTGTTCCACGGTACAGGAAACCAAAGCTTCGATTGCCAATGTCGCGATAACGTCGGTTTAGCGGACATGTTCAACACCTCGGTAAGTTTGAAATTAACTTTTCCGGGATCCGAGTAGCTAAGCTCTCTTGAAAATAGTTCTGCCTCCGCGAGCCATTCCGCACTCGTGGGTGTACGACCTCTATGCACGGATGACGTTTTGTACCCAGGAGGAGTAGGAACCTTTTTTTTAAGCGCCAAATACTTCAGCCAAACACGCCTAGCGATTCCATCTCGATTCAAAACCTCGACATTTGGCTGAGGCTCTTCAATGTCCTTAAATACAAACGGCCGCAGACTATCCACCCGGTCTCTTCTGGCGATTACGAATGCCGCTGAGGCGTCTGGCATCTGAGATGTGTAGTAGCCATCGTCGAGAAGCTTGGCAGGAGAGGATGCATCTGCTCGAACGGAATCACCATCAGAAGTTCCTAAAATGATGAACGGAACCGTGGGGTTTTGATCGAAAAATGTGAATATGGCTTCGATCACCCGGTCTGGCCTCTCCGATAGCTCTCTATGAGCAAGAACAAAAAGATGCATATCCCAGATACCGCTGACGATCCCACCTTGCGGCTTTTCTGGTCGATCGGCGGTTTTTTTGTCTTGATAACGGGGGGCAGCGTTGAACACTGGTATTCCCCAATATCGCGGGGTATCCAGCACCGCATTTTCAAGGGTTGCTTCTTCCCGACTTCCAGCTAACTGCATCTTCTCAATGCCGCCCCAGGGACTATGCAGGGGGTCCATATCGCGAATCACTTCGTAAGGATTTCCGTTTGCGAGCGCATCCCATAGCGCACCTTGGCGAAATCGATCCAGTGTGACACCCAAGCCTATGATCTCAAGCACGTCCTCTTTACTTTTCATCGTTGTCGAGGCGACACGAGAAACAGATTCAACTCTTGTTTTCGAATTCATCTTAAGCTGTCTTTCGTCTTGGTAAGAAAAAAAAGTACTGGCCGCTCCGAGCAGTCCGACACAGACAACCAACGCCAACACTATTTTGGTCTTTATGTTTTTCACGTCTTTTCCTAACGGCTAACTTTTCAGTTCAGATAAAACACTTGCAGGAAGCCCTTCGGGAAGAACTGGCAGCCCCACAGGTAAAATTCCGGTCGAATAGTAATCCGAGTTACCTTCGATTAGAGTACGTCGCCAGACAGGTTCGGCAGCCAAGTAGGGCGCCCGTTTGTCTTCAAAATCCGACCAGCGCAGAATTTGATGACGCCGAGGCATGTCGTCATTATTCTGTAATCGCCAATCGGCGACATCGCACAGATATTTATAAAATGCCGGGTCACTAGAGGCTGCGCCGCCACCTATCGCCACATCGTAAGCTGTGACGTTCCGATGGTTCGCTTGGCCGCCAAATATAGCTCCGTGAAAGGACCGTGGCGTGATTTGCTGCTGCCACCTAAAACGGCCCTCATTAGGTGTTTCCCAACGTCTGACAAGAACTTTAGAAGATGATGTCGACGCAAAAGAAATCGCGGATGCTGAACCAACATAGACTTCCAAAATCTCGCAACAGGCAGAAGCTTCCTTACCCTTATTTAGGAACGCTTGAACTGACGAGATCAGATCTTGAGCAACCACCACTACACCAGAATAAAGTTGAGGGAACGGACTGAGAATTGGATCTTCACTTGAAGCATATTCCCGCGCCAATGGATAAGTGACGTAATCCCAGACGACGTTTAAACCGTATTCACTAGTAACCGCTATAGTTGCGTCGTTCGGATCGACACGTTCACTGGCACCTGCGCGCCCTTGGGCATCTGGTAGCGCGCCTTCAGTCATGCTCGCTTCCACCGGAACTTTCAGTGCCTCTCCATTTATGGTTCGGATCCCCTGGTAGCGAATTTCATCGTCACTAAGGCCAAGTTTCGGTCGAGTTGTCTCTTCGAGATGGCTGCGAACAAAATGTTTGCTGAGCCAGGTGTCGCTGACTTCTGTATGCGTATGATCCTCTTCCTTGGGATGGCGAAGAACGAAATAAAACGGGCTGTCGGCTGGCCCAACTAAGACGGGCTTCCCTGATTTTGGGTCTGGCCGCTTCTTTGCGGTGAACACTCTTTGGCGAAACCCATCCCCCAGCGCCGAAAGCGGCTGATATATCGTTTCGGCACGCTTCTTCATTGCTGCCGCTCGCTGGAAATTGGGCACGCCCTGCCAGCCTATTCCTTGGACATTTTCCAAGGCCACAGTCATGTCCTCCGGGCAGAAATATAGATAGACCTTTCCACGGTTATCTCGATCAGCCGAGGCGCTCCAATTTTTTCCGACAGCGCCACAGTGCTTTCTGGCGTCGCTTAGTTCCGTCAACGGAGGTGCGGTATGCTTACACGACCATACACCGCGAACAATGCTTGCAAGAGTCTGCAGCCTGGCATGGACTGTTTGCGTTCCGTCTATGGAACCATACCGCCCAGTCATCAGGCGGTCTTCCTCATCGCTATAGCCATCGACCACCTTTACAGTCTTGGGGATTTCATCGATCAAGCTATACGGTGGATGGGTCAGAATTAGGGTGTCTGCGGGCCTCGCATTGGGCTGCCGTTCCTTGATGCGGGGGTCTAAAAGAAATGCTTGGGCTAGCAGGCTAATCAAACATCCCTGACTGTGTGCAACGATAGAAATGGTTTCATCTTCGTCATAGTCCCGAATCATGCAAATCAATGCAGCAAGCCGTTGCGCGGCCAGGATCATATACATCCTGCCTGGGTTATTTAAAACAGGATGAGTTGCGTCATGTTGCGCCCGGTCCAACGCCCGATCGACACCCCACTTACCCTTATTCCACATATCCGGTAGCGTACTTGTCGCGTTCGCGAAAGGACCACCGCCCTTGCTAAAGTCCTTGTCCAGCCGATTTCCGTTTCGGTCCAGCGCTTGGCCCCGAGACAACTTGGCGTTCAGCTGGACACTTCCAGCCTCTTCACGATAGCCCCAGTAAAAAGGAATAACCGGGCTCAGCGTAGCCGAAGTGATGGTTCGTTTAAAGAAAACGGCATCAGGATCATCGAGAAGTCGCTTTCTGTCGTCATCGGTCGGTAGTCTATAGTTAGCCGGCGTCAAATCGCCGTTCAACCGATTGGACAGCCCCTCACATAAGCCTCGCTCTACCGCAGCGTAGGCTGTGCCGGTATCATTCACTCCATGGACCAAAATGATGTTTCCGGGCGTGTTATGTCGTACCGGAAGAATTTTGTCTTTGCTCCGATTCGTCATCGTCACGCCGGTTGCCGTGCCAACCTCATACGGAATCTTGGGATACCTCGATTTTTTAGCGTCCATGGCCTGTTACCCTTTGTTGTTCTTGATGGCTTTAGCAGCAACCATATGCATGGCATCCCGTTGGATCAATTGGGTTTTGCCCTCCTTGTCGCTTTGTTCCTGTAGGCCGCTACCGTCACTGATAGTGCTAACGATGTCCATATCAGGCGCAGGTATGCCTCCATCCATGTGAGCGTAATACCGCGCCTGGAATTTCAAGTCACCCTGACCGTTCTCAAATTTCGGCAATACCGCAGCCATCGTCGTTGGCCCTTGGAAGGGGAAGCTGGAGCCGTGATGGGTGATGGCTCCGTTTGTGCCGACCGTGATACCACCGCCGATCTTAATAAACGAACCGTCTTCAGCAATTAGTAAAATTTCCTTCGCGACACCGATGATTTTTCCTTCCGTGGCGGTGAGCTTCACATCTTTGGCGGAATTTAGCTCGGTCTCATTTTGCTGACTTTGCATGAGAAGCTTCCCCTGATGCGCAATTAAGTCGACTCCATCACTTTGCGCGAATAATGAGATACCTCGACCGGCGTGAAGAGTGGCACGCTGGCCTGCCGTCATTTGCAGGTTCTGCTGCGCCACCGTATTCAAACTAGAGCCCGCATAGCTCACCATCGTCTTGGTGGTAGCAAAGCTGATGCCATCCGGCGCCGTGACCGCTATCATGGGTTTGCCGCCCGTGGCACCCTTCGGTTCCGTATTGCTGCCCGCTTCCCAACACCCGAGTGCAGCTCGCAACTGATCTGGCCCCTCACTGTCAATTCCTTTTCCCTGGCTCTTAGCGGCAAAGTCGCCAAGTGAAGAAGCTAATTCTGCGCAGTCCGCCATCAGTCCTAAAAACTGAGCGCGATCCATTTGTTTATTGGCCGTGTCGATTCGCTGCCACGCCGATAACAACATTCCTTTTGTCGCATGCAGTGCGATTTGCTCATTGCTGCTTAATTCCACGCCTTCACCGCGCGGCGCACCATATCCCTGCTCCTTGGGCTGAGTAAGATATCCGAGGTTCAGTTGGCTGCGACCATGATCGCTAGACAGCTGCGCACTAATCTCGCCCTTAGTGTCATCCAACCGCAGCTGATTTCCGCGTGAACCTTTGATCTCGCGGCTCTTCATACCGGAGAGGTAGCGGTTCCCGGGAAGATCGCCGGCATTGCTCAACGCTGGCGGCTGCGCTTGCTGGTTGTAAAGCTGGCCGACGATCACCGGCTTGTCCGGATCGCCGCCGAGGAAGTTGACCAGCACCTCCGTCCCCACGCGAGGCAAGGCGACGGTGCCGCATTGCTGCAAGCTCCCTGGCCCGTTGCCGGCCCAGTTCGACGCCACGCGCACCCAGGCGGAATCCCTGTCGGAATCGGATGCGCCAATGCCGGCGGCTTCCTCGTGGTCCGCCGCGCGCGTGCCGGGGAAGCGGATTTTGACTCGGCCCATCTGGTCGCAATGCACCTCCTCCCCTTCCGGGCCGACAACGATCGCGCTTTGCATCAGCGCCTGCGGCAGGTCGGTGCGTGGGTCGTAGGCCGGCACGATGACCACCCCGCGCCGCACGGCCGTGAACTGGATGTGCATGCGTAGCGGTCCTGACGCAACCTTGTCCGCCACATCCCTTTGCATCTGCAGCTCCTGCCCGCCCTGCATCCACCGGCTGCGGGCGAACAGCTTTTCCACGCGCGCGGCCAGCGCCTTGGGCAGGTTGTTCTGCGCATTCACCTGCAAGGCGGTGACGACAAAGTCCCGCTCCTCGGCCGGATGCCTGTCCACTTCAGGATGCTCGGCCAGCGTGAAGTACTCGCCCGCGCACAGGTCGCGCACGCTGCCTTCGCCGTGAAAGCATTTCGATTCGAAATCGTGCCGGCTCATGCGCAGCTTGCCGAGGCGGCACAGGTCTTCGTTGTCGTCGCCCGCATGAGGCGCCAGGATTTGATAGTCGTCCAGGCTGGCGGCCAGCTCGTTGCCGTGGACGCCCTGGTCCACGCCGCTGCCCACGTCCGCCATCATGAAGTCGCGCCCCAGCGGGTTGCGGTAGTCCCAGCTGTGCCGCGTCACCTTGCCGGCTTGCAGGCTGCGCACCGCGCTCCAGGAGGTGATCGTGTCCCGTTCCTCGGTCGCGGCGTCGCGGTGGTAGCGGATGGTGCCGGCGGCGTTGCGGCACAGGCTGTCGGCGTTGTTGAACAGCACCAGCGTGTGCACCGGATATTCGCCGCCCACGGCGCGCACATACCAGCCGATGCCGCGCCGCTTCAGCAGGCGCCGGATGAAGGCCGCGTCCGATTCGTTGTGCTGCATCGTGAATTCGCGTTGCGGATATTCGCGGATGGTGAAGAATTCATCCAGCTCGTGCTTGAAGCAGACTCCCAGGATGGGGCTGTTCTGCCGCCATTCGTTGAGGATGCGCTGCACGATTTCCACTTCGTCCATGTTGCGGAACACGCGGGTGTTGTTGCGCTTTTCCAGCAGCGCCAGCGCGTCGCGCAGCACCAGCTGGTAGCTCGCCAGGCCGCCGTCGCTGTCGCCCGAGCAGGCTTCGGTGACGATGCCGCATACGCTGCGCAGGTCGCCGCGGTCGGTGACGAAGTCCAGCGCGGCTGGCACGGCGATCATTTCCTTGAGCGGTAGTTGCGCGTTGGACGATACGCACAGCACGCGGTACTCGATGCCGCCGCACAGCGTTTCGGAGCCGTACACCCGCTGCGGCAGCAGCATGTCGTCGTTGATGCCTCCCGGCAGGTCCAGCCGCAGGCGCAGTGGCCGGTTGCTGGTCACGAGTTCCTTGGCCAGGCCCATGAAGCTGAAAAAGTCGTTATCGCTTTCCACAATCGCTCCTCAGATATGCAGCAGGTACATCAACTCTTCCCGGTCCCGGCCCGACGATCCGTCCACCAGGCGGGCATTGACGCCCAGCCTGCATCCGCCATCCAGGCTCAGCGCGGAGATGTCCTCCGCCCGCTGGATCAGATGCACTTCATATGTCATGCCGACGCCGCAGTGCAGGCCCAGCATCGCTTCCAGCCGCCGCGCGGCGCTGTGGCCGGGCAGGAAGTCCTCGTACAACGCCCGGTCCAGCGGGCCGATGCGCAGGCGCACCCGTGCGTCGCAGCCGTAGGTGCGCTGGCCCAGCATCACGCCCGCGCCCAAGTCGACATGCGCGACGCCCAGCTGCGCCTGGTCCGCAGCCGGCAGCGCTTGCCACTGGCCCACCAGCTGCTCCACCACGACGCGCACATTGAAGTATTCCGAGTAGATGCCCGCCATCAGCGGCGCCGATGCGCTGCGGCTGCGGAGCTGCATCGCGTAGCGCGCCAGCGTCTCGCGGTCGACGGTTCCGTCGGCATGCGTACCGGACAGTGCAAGCAGCATCGCGAGAAATCCGTCGCCGCCGTCCGTCGCGGTCATGCATTCAGGCCGGTGCTTGGCCCACGCCTGGTAGAACATGCACAGCGAGCGGTGCGACAGCATGTCCAGGAAGGCGCGCGGGCCGCCGTCGTTGCTGGTCCTTTCGTGGCGGTTGATGCGCTCGGAGTAGTGCAGCGGCAGCGCGCCGTGGCTGCCCAGCAGGCCCATGAAGGCGGGCGTCAGGCGGATCAGGTCGTGGCCGTCGTTGCTGATGTTTTCGATCTGGTTCGGCGGGAAGGCCAGCGACAGCCGGTTGCGATAGCGCAGCCGGCGCGGCGGCCGCGCCTGCTCGATCAGGCGCACGGCCTGGAAGAACTCGAAGCCGTGCGGCTCGGCCAGCAGCACGTCGATCAGGCCAGCGTCAGTGCGCCGTTGCGAGGCAGGCATCGCAGCAACTCCTTTCCGCTTCCGTGGGACAGCACGACCAGTTGCGTGAAGCTGTTCAAGTGCACATGCAGGCCGAACAGGTGGTCGAGCACTTGCGCGAAGGCGTGCATGCCGGTGCCGGCATAGGCTTCCTCGTCCAGCGATACCCGCACTTCCACGCCGCGCAGG
>JGI25154J39366_1000573_pt1 | contig 18027 bp, 21 predicted proteins | sample AraplaL_Col_mTSA_FD_39366 | JGI IMG/M metagenome (IMG submission 39366) | reverse complement strand
GTTGTATATGGCCACGTCGCTGGCCTTTACGGCGGGCGGCATCATCCTGCTGTACATGCTGTGGCACGCCAAACCGGTGGAGGGCCAGACGCTCAACGCGGTGGTGTTTGGCAGCGTGATCGACCACATGGGGCTCGACTCTGCCCTTGCGCGCAGTGGGCTGCTGGCAGCCGTGCTGGCGTTCGAGGCGGGCTTGCTGCTGGTGGGCGCGCAGACGGGTTTTCTGGACGGCCCTGCGGTGCTGTCGAACATGGCGCAAGACTCCTGGGTGCCGCGGCACTTCCGTGATCTGTCGACGCGGCTGGTGCGGCAGAACGGCATCATCGTCATGGGCGTGGCCAGCGTCGTCATCCTGCTGTGGACGCACGGCGAGGTGGCTGTGCTGGTGGTGCTGTACAGCATCAACGTGTTCCTCACGTTCAGCCTGTCACTGCTGGGCCTGTGCACGTACTGGTGGCGCCGCCGCAAGGACAGCGGCAACTGGCTCAAGCACTTCGCACTGTCCGCCCTGGGCCTGTCGGTTACCAGCACGGTGCTGGTCATCACGCTGGTTGAGAAATTCACGGCGGGCGGCTGGCTGACGGTGCTGGTTACCAGCGCGGTCGTGGCGCTGTGCTTCCTGATCCGGAGGCACTACGACGAAACGCGCGCACTGATCGCCAAGGAGGATGCGTTGTTTGGCGGAGCGCCCCCTGCGGTGGACGAAAGCAGCGCCCCGGCAAAGCCAGACCCTTCACAGCCGACGGCCATCCTGCTGGTGGGCAAGCACCGTGGCGCCAGCATGCACGCGCTGCTGTGGGTGAACCGGCTGTTTCCGGGGCACTTCAAGAACGTGATCTTCCTGGCCGTGGGTGAGGTGGACGCACAGAGCTATGAAGGCGCCGAACATCTGGACCACCTGCGTCAGACCATCAGCGCATCGTTGGCGTACTACGTGGCGCACTGCCGGCGCCATGGCATGGCGGCGGACTACCGCATCGCCTTCGGCACACACCCGATTGCGGAATTCACCCGCCTGGCCGAAACCACGATGGACGCCTTCCCGAACAGCGTGTGCTTTGCCAGCAAACTCATCTTCAAACAGGTCAATTTCCTGACCGCCTGGTTGCACAACCAGACGCCGCTCGAAATCCAGACGCGGCTACACGTGCAAGGCAAACAAATGGTGTTGTTGCCGATGAACGTGGGCTAACTGGAGCATGGCAGGCTTGCCAAAACGCGGGTAGATTGAGCCCGCGCCACGATGATCTCGTTTTCTGAATGGTGCCGGTAATGATCCACACCGCGCGTTGCCACGATGGCCGCGTGGGGCTTGAGTTGTCTTTCAACGCACGTCAACGAGAGAGGACTTTCCAATGCAGCCAATCGTCAGAGTCTCGATTCTTCGGTGCCCGCCGGACAAGTTTGCCGAGATGCGGCAGATGATGAACGATCTCGAACCGGTGCTCCGGCCCGGTATCGAGGCGATGCGCGGATTGATCGCTTTCTACGTGGGCGAAGACGAGTCGACGTCGTCGCTATCGAACGTCAGCCTGTGGACCGACCTGGACGCAGCCAAGCAACTGAACACGTTCCAGCCGATGCTGGATTCGGGCAAGCCTTTTCTCGACAAGGGCGGCACGTTTGAGCGGCCGATCATGAACTACCTGCCGATGTGGGAGTTGCGGCCTGTGGGGAAGTAAAGAAGTCCACCGATAAACCCATGATGAGGAGCCAAGCCAGTGCGGGTCGTGAGCAACATCGCGGTGGGTAGCCTGTTTGCATGGACGGCAGATACAACTAGCCCCGAAGGGGGATTGATTGGAGCCTGAGGCGGCTGCTAGATTCGCCAGCGCATAACGCATGTGCCCGATGCCGTCGCTTGGAGGCCGTCATTGGCCCGCCGGCGCTATGTCATTCCAAACATTCAAAACGGATAGGGTCACATGTTCCATCGCTTTCACGCCGGTGAGCGCGTTCGCACGGCCGCTCTGCTATCGCTGGCGCTATCGCTGGTGGTGGGTTTGTTGCCAGCCTGCGGGAGCGACAGCGCTCAATCCTCATCCGCTACGCAGGCGTCTAGCAGCCAACTCGTACTCGATACCGGTACGGCCGCACCAGCGCAGGGTGACACGATGACGCTGAAGGCCACGCTGCTGGGCGCGGACGGCCAAGAGGTCAAAGGTGCAAAGTTTGCGTGGTCGTCGTCGAACGAAGCGGTCGCCGTGGTGGTGTCGGCTTCGGACCTGGCGCCCACCAAGGCCAGCACGGCACCGCAGGTCGGTACCTATGCCGTGGTGCGCCTGCTGGCACAAGGGAACGCTGACATCATCGCCACGGCCACGCTGCCGGACGGCAGCCAAACCACCAGCACCAGCCACCTAAGCGTGCAAGCGGCCAAGACCTATACGCTGTCGCTGTCTCCGTCCACGCTGACGGTAAACAATGGCTCGGCACCGCAACGGGTGACCGCCGTAGTGCAGCGCTCGGATGGCGTCGATGGTGCGGCGGATCTGACTGGCTGGTCATGGACGGTGGACAACAACACGTTTGCCATGGTGCCGGCATCGGACAACCATTCGGCGCAAGTCTCTACCACCGGCACGCTCGCGGGTACGGGCCAGCTGACGGCATGCGCCAGTACACCCGCGGGCAACCGCCTGTGTGCCAATGCAGCGCTGGCAAGGCCCGTGGTGCCGCTGCCGTCGATTGCGTTGTCCGCGACATCGCTCACCGTGAAGCCGGGGCGCACCGGTATTGTGTCGGCAACGCTCACCGATGCGCCGGGCGCCAACCTTGCCAGCCAGGCGACACTGGCTTGGTCGATCCAGCAGAGCGGCACAGCAGCTTCCATCGCTGGCGCGGCAAACGGCGCCAGCGTGACGATCAGCTCGGACAGTACGCAGACGGCCGCCTACACAGCGACATTGACGATAACGGCAACGTATCCGGATGGTCGCACGAACAGCAGCACCCTGCCGCTATCGTCGCCCGGCGTGTGGTCACGCCTTCCAGATGCGCCTGTTGCCCGCCCCTCGGTCACCAGCCTGGCGATTGACGGTACACGTGTGTGGCGTCTGACGGCCGATGGCAGCCAGCCGGCACGGCTGGAGCGCTTTGGTGTTGTGGGTGAGGCACCGCGCGAACCTGCTGCAGCATTGCCGGCTGCGGCGCAAGGTATCTGGTTGGCAGCGGCCACGGACCCGACGAACTCAGCCGTCATGGTGCAACTCGGCCCGGACGGCTCCAGCGTGCCGTTTGGCAGCATCGATGCGGAGCTTGCGGGGGCGCGCACAGACGTCGCCCTGTGGGGTTGTGGCGCAACCGCCGGACGTGCGTTCGTCAAGACGACCAACGGCACCGGAATTGCCGCCACCGGCTGGTGTGGGAATACGCGTGACTGGTCGTGGCAGATGGTCGGTGGCGCGCCGACGGTCACCTCTGTTACTGGCCCGTTTGCGACGGTAATCAGCGCGCGCCCCTACCTGGACGGCAGCGGCAGTTTGGCCATTGCCAGTAACGGCGCCGTCTTGCTGCTATACCCGTCTGGGTCGACCACAATGACCCTTTTGCGGACGAGTGCCCCCCTCAGTCTTGGTGCGGTTGCCACAGGCGCGGCAGACACCTCTGCACCGGTCTATGGCTACGCAAGCAGTCTGGGTATCGTGACTACGATCTGGGTCAATGGCTATACCACCCTGTGGGCTGCTGCACCGCCCTTGACCACGCTGAGTGCCATTCCACATGGCCTCGTGGGGCTGTCGACGTCTTCGTTTGTGCTCGTCAATACGGACACCCGCGCCACCACGGCGGTGGCGTGGCCAGCCAGTGGCACACCGACGGACTTTGTGAGCGCGCTCGACGCGAATGGCAAATTGCGTATCGCCACCCAACTCGGCGATGGCTCGGTGTGGGTCTACGACCAGCCTTGATGTGGAATCGGTCGTCGAGCGGGGTTTCTGGCAGGCACGAGCCATCGGAACTCGAACCAACATCTACCCCACCATGCGTCTCACCACCCTCCTCACCGCCCTCGCACTCGGTATCACACAGCCCGCAATCGGGCAGACCGATACCCCCTCGCCCTACGTCAAAGCCGGACTCCCCGCGCCATCGCGCGCATGGACAGGCGCCGATTACACCCAAGCCGTGAATGTCTTGGAGTCGGGTGCTTCGCCCCTACCCCGGTTCTCGGATAGCAATGGGGCGGCGGTGCTCAACCGCATGACGGCCGTGGAAAACTTGGGCTTCTACCGCAATGCCTCGTTGCCGCTGGAGACGCGTTATGGGGACTACCTCGCCCTTTCCATCGGCGTCAATACGCTGTCGACGATGTACGTGGATTCGCCTCGCGACAGCGCTGGGAAGACGCAGCTTGAAACCGCCGCGCTCGTGGCCTACCGGCTTCGTGTCGCCGTCGCGGGCCTAGGCCTGATGGACGCATTGATATCCACCGTCCCGAAAGATGAGAAGTACGCAACCCGAGTCGCCAGCATGAAGGATATGCAAACCGCTTACTCGTCAACATTGGGGGATGCCGAAATCATGCTTACCGCGGAACACGGCTTTTCTGCAGCAGGCAGATCGCTGGTGCTCAAGGCCATGGCCGACACGTTGCCGACCCTGAAGCGGGCATTCCAACCGTTCTACAAGGAAGAGCTTCGACAGAGGCTCGAAGCGGATCGCGCGAAGCTCAACGACGCAGAAGACCGCAGGCTGCTTGATGCCATGATCAGCCAGCTCGGCAACTAGGCATCTGCCACGGACTACCGAGAAAAAGACTCCGCACGCCGAGCTCAGGACTCGGACCGCCGAGAAAATTTCTCCGCACGTCGAGCTCAGAACTCGGACCGCCAAGAAAATAGCTCCGCACGCCGAGCTCAGAACTCGGACCGTCGAGAAAAAAGCTCCGCACGCCGAGCTCAGAACTCGAACCGCCGAAAAAAAGCTCCACGCGCCGAGCTCAGAACTCGGACCGTCGAGAAAAAAGCTCCACGCGCCGAGCTCCGAGCTCGGGCCGTCGAGAAAATTTCTCCGCGCGCCGAGCTCAGAACTCGAACCGCCGAGAAAAAAGCTCCACGCGCCGAGCTCTGAAGTCGGCATAGGACTTTTCGGATTCTTCGTTCAGAACGGCCTTCCGCCATTGCGTGTTGGCGCGGCAGCGGCGAACCTCCCGCCGTCGTGCCCTCCATGCAGGGCCTTGCCAACCGATCCGTGAGACATCCGATGCCGCAGAACTTGATCTCGTTTCAGCTCACCCCCGCCGATCTGGCCGCCGTCGACAGCGCGCTCAAAACGCTGGAAGACAGACTCGCCACCCTGATCGACCTGTCGCCGGAGCAACGCCGGGCGCTGGTGAAGATGGGCGACAAATCCGAAGCCTTCGCCCGCAAGGCCGTGGAGGTGCTGGCCAACAACCCCAACGTATTGCCCGGCAACTTCGATCTGGCCGAACTGCGCCGCGACCTGGCCGGCTTCGATCAGCTCCGCAGCCGCCTCGTGCGCGTGGCGCGCATCTTCGAGCGGATGTCGGACTCACAGCTCGCCCTGGGCAGCGATGTAATGAGCGGCGCGATGGAGGGGTACGCCTTTCTCAAAGTCGCCGGCCAGGGGGAAGGATTGGATGCGGCCAGGAAGGCGTTGGCGGTGCGGTTTAGTCGGGGGGCGAAGCGGAAGGAGGACGAGGCTGAGCAGGTGTGATGCGGGATTGCGGAGATCGCCAACATCGGCATCACCGTATGGAGAAGCGATGGACGTTCGCGCTTCGTTATCGCGCTACCGCCTCTGGTCAACCCCGATTTCAGGGCATCCTGCAATGGGCGCATTGGTTTAATCACATCCGACTGCTTGGCCCATCGGGTACATCCCGCCGGCAGAAGCTGAGGCAAACTGCTGGCGGCAACTTGCCAGCGAGACCACCGCAACGGTCTCAACTCAAACCAACCAGCCTCCTCGAAAGCCGGGGCGATTCAATCATGAATGCCAGTCAGCTCCTGCAGCACGCACACGAAATCGTTAGCAATTGCAGCTTCTGTTTTGTGTCCTCGATCGACGCTTCCGGTCAGATCAACTCCAGAGTCGTCGAGATATTGGAGGTCGAGCAAGACCTCTCTATTCGGTTCATGACCGATTCGAGAACTCGCAAAGCGTCGGAGATTCGCCAAGGGAAGACGATCAGCCTGTCCTTCCTCAGCATGGCCGACGGGGGATACGTCACCATCGGAACTGCCCCGATAGTCTCTGGGGAGACCGCACTGAAGCAACGCATCTGGAAAGAGTCACTGCGCAGGTGGTTCCCCAATGGGCCGGACGACCCCCATGCGGTCACTGTGACCTGCGGGCCTATCTGGATTGAACTGTGGTCGCTCATGCGGGGGGTCGCACCAGCGCCTCTGGGCCTCAATTCCGTCCGACTGACACGAAAGGACGGTGGCTGGCAAGCACATCAAACGTTTCCCACCGCCGGCGAACCAGCGCCGCTCTGACAACCGGCATCGCGGCAGCGAGACCAACGATTCTCCGTGGGAGCGCTCAAGTACAGGGGTGTGAATGTCTTCGAATATAGAAACCCTCGCCAATTTGCTCGATGAAGCGGAAGCGCTACTTCGCTCTTACGAGCAGACTCATTGGGCGGATTGGTTGGCTAAGGACGCGGAGCGAATTCGCTCCCAAGACTGCTACGGCATCGAACACCTGCTCTACGCGTATGGCGGTATGGGCAGCCTGAACGACGTTGTTCTGCCGTGGACCAATGGCACTGGCGTGAAGATGGGTTCCAACGATAACCAGCGCTTCGACAGGCTCCGAAGCGAAATCTACGACCTCGCAAAGATGTGCCGATCGGCGGCGTTTTGATCGGGCTGCACGCGGGTGACCACATGAAAATCGACGCTCTGCCCCGTTCCGAACACCCGGATGTTTTACTTCGGCCTCTAGCCCGGTCCGATCTCGATGCATGGTATGCGTACTTGAAGCGCCCGGAAGTGTTTCAGCATACGAGCTGGAACTTGCTGTCACGCGACGATCTGCTTCCTCTGTTTGATGAATTCGATTCGGCTTCGGCCGACTCCGCGCGGCGTCTGGCCATCGTGGAGAACCGCAGCCAAGAACTGATTGGCACCATTGGCTTTCACACGGTTTGCTCCGTGCATCGAACGGCTGAGATTGCCTATGATCTGTCCCCTCACTATTGGGGGCGAGGGATTGCAAGCTCGCTATGTGCGACGGTCACGACGTGGTCGTTTTCGACCTACGGCTTTTTCCGCGTGCAAGCGACGGTGCTGCAAGCAAATACGCGCTCGGCGAAGGTGCTGCAGCGCTGCCACTTCCGATACGAAGGACTGCTGCGCTCGTTTCGAATGGTGCGGGGAACCCCGGGGGATTTCGCGCTGTATTCCAGGTTGGCGACTGACTAGGAGGTTGTCTGGCAGCCATCGCCTCGCCCGCATGGGCAATTTCCAGCGCGACCACGCCACTGCGCGATAATGCGCGCCTCGTGCTCCACGGGACGCAGCGCATCAGCAAACTCTGATTTGTCCCGTTTTGCATTGCTTCATCGGAAGGCGGCCCCGTAGACTCCCGGTGCCGCTTTCGTGCCATGAGAGAAAGCGGCCGAGGAATGGAAGCCTCGTTGACGTCCGGCAGGGATCGAGCATAGGTCCTTGTCGTCAATCTCCCGTGGCCGCTCTCCCTTATGGGCGAGCCTGGCAGGGACGGCCTCGCGCCGATCGAGTGACGTCACTCGGCTTCCAACCTTGTCAGTGCTCGCCCACCCTCCCCCCGGGTGGCGAGTTTCCTCAATTCGACGGAGACATCGCCATGACAGACCCCCAAGCCGTTCCCGATATTCGCCGCTATCAAGCGCATGCCGAGTTGTTCGACAAGCTGTCGAAGCTGCGGGCGTTTTTGAGCATGCTGCACGCGGGTGGCTTCGAGCATTTCCGCGCGATGGATGAGGTGCGGCAGGCGGAGTATCTGTGGACGTGTTTGGATTATGCGGAGGGGGCGTATACGGCGTTGACGGTTTGGGATGGGGTGGATGTGGTGGAGGGCAGCGGCCCGCGTTGATGTCTCTCTGCTAGGCATCGATGCTGAGCCTTTGCGGGAGGCCCTATCATGTGGCGTCCATTCTCAAGATTGCGTTGGTGCCATGAGCAAATTGCTATGCACGTGCGGTAACACCATCCGAGACAACACGTCATCTTTGCCCTACAAGGCAGCCTTCCTAAAAGACATGCATTGCGAGCCATTCTCCGACTGGTTCGTCGGTGAAGTGCAGAGCTACGTAGCCGCAGTAGAACGCGGCGAGGCGCATTCTTGGTTGCTGAGCCGTGGCTACTCTGAGGACTACATAGCTCTTGGACTAGACCATGGAAACGTGCTCTATGACCACATTCATGCAAGGTTCATAGAGTTAAGGCGAACGGCGTATGAATGTAGTGCTTGCGGACGGGTGCATCTGGAAACCGTAGAGGACAACATGTTTGTCGCATATACGCCGGACTCGCCTGGCAACAGCGGAGTGTTCTCGAAAAAATCAGATGAGCGAGCATCATGAGTAAGAGGTCGGGCCCCTCTCAGATCGTCCGGCGCTGCGCTTCCGCCGTTGCTGCTGCTACGTTCTTGACTACCGTTGGCGCGTATGCGGAATCTCCCGCATCGTCGAAACAGGACGCCCTAAACAAAGGCTACTTTCCTCGTTACGCAGCGGCTAATCCACAAGTGCGCGCCTTGCTCTGTTGGTATGGAATGGGCGCTAGAAGCGCAGCGTTATCGTCGGCTAGCACCGAGCACGGTAGCCTAGATCGGGTTGATGCTGAAGCCGCGTGGGACGCCATTGATAAGGCAAATGCCCAGCGGTTTGTGTACAGCGAGATCGCCCGCATGCTCGGGCCGGACACGCTTGATGCAGCCTACAAGGTAGCCACGGAAGCCGCGATTTCAGTTAGCCAAGAGAATCCGGCACTTGTGCATCAAAACGAGGCCCAGCTCGCTGAGGTGTGCGGGAACGCTTTCTACAACGCGCTAAAGGAAAAGGTCGACGTGAGCGACAAGTTCGAGGCGATATACAGGGATGAACTTGCTACGGATCGGGCGCGTTCAAAAGCGAGTTTCATGGAAAAGGCAATGAAACCGGTTCATCCCTAACAGGGATGGCGGTACGAACACGTGTGTTGCCGCAGATGACAAAGCCCGTACTTACGATATTGCTGAAGGGGCAGTTCCTTCCATGCCTGACTTATGTCGAAGCTCTGATTCGGACTTGCGGGTTTCAGCTTGAGCATCCGGCCAGCGGAAAAATAACGTACTGGACAAACGACGGTACGCAACTTCCGGTATCGCGCGAAGGGATCGTAGATGTCGGCGCAGAAAACGTTCAGTTCTGGAAATCGCCGTGTGACGATCTCTTCGTTTCGTGGGTCGGCATCTCGTCGGGTTTTCGATTCTCATTACATCTCAATGGTGTGCCGCTCGAATCGCGTCTCGCACTTGCCGATGCGCTTGTGAAGGCGGTCCTGACTGACCTAAGAGATCAGTTCTCCGACGAGAGCGCTTTTTCCATCGAGTTTGAATAGCCATTCACGATAGGCCACTTCTTGCCAGTTGGCGTCAACGCTTTCGGGCGGGGTTGATACGGAAGCGTGCGACGCCGCCACCTTCAGTACCTTGTGAATAGACAAAGAATCGATTGAGTGGCTCCGTCACGCGCCTCGGCTAGGATTCCAGTCGCACAGCAGAACAATTAGATAAATGCCGGGCAAAAAATTGGGAGGAATCATGTCGTATCGCATGCAGCGACTTGCTTGCATCGTGCCGTTTGTACTACTGGCGGGATGCGCCACACCGCCGCCACGGCTGGTGGACGTCAAGGCGCTTGCCAGCGGATGCAACGAGCCTCCACCGGTCTATCCGGCTGAAGCGCAACGAGCTCGGGCCGAAGGCCGGGTCGTTGTCTCTGCCGTCATCGAGGCAGATGGGATGGTCTCGGAAGCGAAGGTCAGTGAGTCTTCTGGCAGCACCCTGCTTGATGGGGCTGCGCTGCATGCCGTTCAGTCGACCAGGTGTGCGCCGTTCAAAGACCCTGAAACGGGGCAAGCAATGCGCGTTGCCTTCTCGAAACCCTTTGTCTTCAGCGTGGACGGCACTGTTATTCGCACGGCAGCCTTATCCCCGGGCTTGTCAGCGGCAACGCTTGCGTACGCCGAAAGGGTTCGCGCCAAGGTGAGGTCAAATCTCTTGGTTTCTGAGAGCGATCTGCCCGGTGACATCAGCGCGGTGGTCAGGGTGTTGCTCGGTCCAGACGGCGCGGTATTGCGCACTACGCTGCAAAAATCCAGTGGCGTGAAGACCTATGACGATGCGGTGCTCAGGGCAATAGAGCGCTCGTCTCCGTTGCCCTTGGAGAAGCCCGGGCAGGTTGGCGGCAGGACGATTGTTCTTACGTTCAAGCCTTAGTGGTTGGCCATGCAAGCAAACATCATTGCCGCCATCGAAGCATTTGACGCATGGGCTCAGCCTTGGACGCTCTTGGATGACGTGATGGCGCGGCCTACGTTGACCTCTGCTGACCGCGAGCTGGTGCAGAAAGTCTGGCAGGAAGCGGGTGATGCACGCCATTGGTCGCATGGGGATGGCGCGCGAGATACAGGCTTGGCGCTACAGAAGCACTTCCCTTGGCTCACGGAGCGCGCGCGAGACCAGCTTGTACGTGCAGCTTCGTATGAGTGGAGACGAGTATCCGCCCACAGACAGGATGGAAAGATGGAGCTCAAGCTAAAAAGGCCGTTTCACTTGCACTTGGATGTTCTTGAGACAGACGACCGCATCCCATCGATGCATATGCGCGTCTCCGTCGGTATGCAGCAGTTTGGGCACCGGTTCGACTATCGAGGGAGCCTGTGGTTTGACTGCTACGTGTGGGACGCGTTTGCTTCCGGTCTCGCCAGCATCGAAGAGACAGCGGCCGAACTTGTCGATATGGGCGGCCGCTTCGTCTTGCGGCTTGGACTCGAGTCCGGAGCGTCGTTGATTTCCTTGCGCCTTGAACACGTCGATATGAGTGGAGCTGTCTGCGTTCTCGCCCATCGGTCACTCATTGACCTAGACGATCTGGCATATGTAAGAAGGCAGGTCACGCAATTCGACCGCTGGTGGTAGGGATTGCTGTGGAAGGAGTCGACGCCTTCCACTGATTTGGGGCAGCTGAGAATGACGATCGAAGAATTGCGCAGCAAACTGCTTTTGCTTATCGAAACCTATGTGACGAACCCGGTCGCTCGTGACGAACTGGAGTCGCTTGTGAGCCAGCGCGATGTGCCGGTGAAGGAAATTCTTGCTGGTCTGACGCCCTTTCTCGTGGACGGGCATATCTCCGAAGCGGATGGGCAGACCGTTCGAGACATAGCGTTTCACTACTGTTGAGCTATTCGAACGCGACGCCGGCAGATAGGCGACCGCCGGTCAATATGCTCGCACCAATATGGCAGGGCTTCCCCGAACTTACGCGCCAAAACACTTCACTAGGCGATCAATTCCGTTACGGCTTCGCCATTGCAGGCGCGGATATACCCGCAGCCGTATTCCTTACGGAGTTCAACACCGGCATAGCTATGCTTGGGTTTGTGTTCCCTGATATTTCCAGGATTCAGGTTCCCGAGCGAGCAGTTGTGTTGCAGCCGTTCTCGCCGTTGCAGGGCGGATAGGTGCTGCAGCCGATTACTCAAACATAAGCGCACTAGCTCACTCGGTGTGATTTGCTCATTTTTACACCCCGTTTACACCCCTCCCCCCAACCTTTACCCCGTTTTTACCCCCCTTTCCCTAATGTTGCACTGCACGCAGGCCCTGTGACGGGAGCCTGCCTGCACGCCGCTTCCGGCCCCTGTTGACGCACACATGCGCCGGGCCGGGCGGCACCTAAAACAACAAGGGAAAGGTCCATGCAAGCCAAGCAGGTTTCTTTGCGCGCCACCGTCATGGGTGGCGTTGTCGTTTGTTCTGCTGTCTGTGCCGCAGCGCTCTCCAGCACGGCCGCTTTTGCGCAATCCACTGACGTTGCACCGGCGCCCGCTGCTGCGCCCGCCAGCCCGCTGACCGCCAACGTCACGCTGGCCAGCCAGTACCGCTATCGCGGTCTCATGCAGACCAACAACAAGCCCGCCATTCAAGGCGGTGTGGATTACGCACTGCCCAACGGCTTCTACGTCGGCAACTGGAACTCGTCGATCAGCTGGCTGGGGGATTCCAACCCCAACGTGTCGGCCCCCATCGAGATGGATTTCTACGGCGGCTACAAGACCGAGCTGATGAAGGATGTGCCCATTGATGTGGGCGTGCTGCAGTACTACTACCCCGGCAGCTACCCCGACGGGTACACCCGCCCGCACACCACCGAGGGTTATGCACAGATCGGCTACGGGCCGGTCTCGTTCAAGTACTCACACGCGTTCTCCAACCTGTTTGGTTTTGCGGATAGCCACCACAGCCAGTACTTCGATCTGTCGGGCAATTTCGATACCGGTTTCTGGGGCCTGACGCTGAACCTGCACGTGGGCTATCAGCAGGTGCCGCATCAAGTGGTGCGCACGTCCTATGCCGACTGGAAAGTGGGCGTGACGAAGGATTTCGGCAGCGGCTGGACGGCTTCTTTGTCCTATATCGACACCAACGCTTCGCGCCTGGCCTACACCAACACGCGCGGCAATTACATGGGCAAGGCCACGGCGCTGCTGGCCGTGACCAAGACGTTCTGATCACCACGACCTGAAAGAGAAAGGGGAGCGCACATGGACTTCGTTTATCTCGCCGGCCTTGCGGTGCTGGCCTTGGCAGTGGGCGGATTGCTCGCCCTCTCGGGCCGCCTCGCCACGAAAGACCAGCCCACCACGCACGCGATGGAGAAACAGCAATGACCTGGCTCTACGTCCTGTCCGGGGCCATCACGGTGGCCTTGCTCGTGTATCTGTTCGTGGCCTTGCTGTGGCCCGAACGCTTCTAACAACAACGCGAGGCACATCATGAATGCGTTCCTCCTCCAGCTTGCGATCTACTTGGTCGTGTTGCTGGTTCTCGCGCGCCCGCTGGGTGCGTACATGGCTGGTGTGTTTGGCGACAAACCGTCGCGCACGCACTGGCTCGGGCCTGTTGAGCGTTTGTTCTATCGCCTCGCCGGTGTGAACCCGCAGGCGGAGATGGGCTGGAAGCGCTATGCGCTGGCCGTCATCGTAGTCAACGTGCTGGGTGCGCTGGCGGTGTATGCGCTGCAACGCGCGCAGCAGTGGCTGCCGCTCAACCCGCAGGCGTTTGGCGCCATCACGCCCGATTCGTCGTTCAACACGGCGGTCAGCTTTGTCACCAACACCAACTGGCAAGGCTATTCGGGCGAAAGCACGATGAGCTATCTCACGCAGATGCTCGGCCTGGCGGTGCAGAACTTCCTCTCTGCTGCGACGGGCATTGCGGTGGTGATTGCGCTCATCCGCGGCTTTGCACGCCACTCGGCCAAGACCATCGGCAACTTCTGGGTCGATTTCACGCGCGCCACGGTGTACGTGCTGCTGCCGCTGTCGATCATCGTGTCGGTGTTCTTCATCAGCCAGGGCGCCATCCAGAACTTCGATGGCTACAAGGAGGTGACCACCGTCACCGCCACCACGTACGACAATCCGAAGATGGACGCCAGCGGCAACCCGATCAAGGATGCGCAAGGCAACCCCGTCACCGAGAAAGCGACCACCCAAACGCAGACCTTGCCGATGGGCCCGGTGGCCTCGCAAGAGGCGATCAAGATGATCGGCACCAACGGTGGCGGCTTCTTCAACGCCAACTCGGCACACCCGTATGAGAACCCCAATGCGCTGACGAACTTCGTGCAGATGCTGGCGATCTTCATCATCCCGGCGGCGCTGTGCTTTACGTTTGGCGGCATGGTGGGCGATGGTCGGCAAGGTTGGGCGGTGCTTGGTGCGATGACGGTGCTGTTTGCGGTGCTCGCCATCTTCCTGGCGTGGGCTGAGTTGCATGCCAACCCGATGCTCGCCAACCTCGGTGTCGATCAGACCATTGGCAACATGGAAGGCAAGGAAACGCGCTTCGGCATCGTGGCGTCGTCGCTGTTTGCCACCATCACCACGGCGGCGTCGTGTGGTGCGGTCAATGCGATGCATGACTCGCTGACCGCGCTGGGCGGCTTTGTGCCGATGTTCCTGATGCAACTGGGCGAAGTGGTGTTTGGCGGTGTGGGTTCGGGCCTGTACGGCATGCTGGTGTACGCCATCCTGGCCGTGTTCATTGCGGGCCTGATGATCGGCCGCACGCCGGAATACCTCGGCAAGAAGATCGAGGTGTTCGAGATGAAGATGACGTCCATCGCGATCCTCGTCACGCCGCTGCTGGTGCTCGTGGGCACGGCCGTGGCCGTGCTGGCTGCGGGTGGCAAGGCGGGCATCTTCAACCCCGGCACGCATGGCTTTTCTGAGGTGCTGTACGCCTTCTCGTCGGCCGCCAACAACAATGGCAGCGCGTTTGCGGGCCTGTCGGCTAACACGCCCTTCTACAACATCGCGCTGGGCATTGTGATGTGGCTGGGCCGCTTCTGGATCATCGTGCCGGTGCTGGCCATGGCGGGCACGTTTGCCGCCAAGAAGCGTCTGCCCGTGACGGCGGGCACGCTGCCCACGCATGGGCCGCTGTTTGTGGTGCTGCTGATCGGCTCGGTGCTGCTGGTGGGCGCACTCACGTATATCCCGGCGCTGGCGCTGGGCCCCATTGCGGAACACCTCGCACGCTAACTGTTTGTCGTCCCCGCGAAGGCGGGGACCCAGCGACGCTGACGACACTGGATTCCCGCCTGAGCGGGAACGACAAAGACTTCAACCCATAGGTGCCTTATGGCGATCCGTTATCCCGAATCTGAACCGGCTGTGCGCACGGTCAAGCACAAGCTTGAACCGAGTGCGGCGGCTACGGCCACCGCAGCGGCCCCGCATGCACCGCTGTCCGCGAAGGAAGTGCGCAAGTTGTCGATGTTCTCGTCCGCGCTGGTCAAGCCGGCCATTGTCGATAGCTTCCGCAAGCTCTCGCCGCGTGCGCAGGCCAAGAACCCGGTGATGTTTGTCGTGTACATCGGCAGCATTCTCACCACCATTCTGTGGGTCATGGCCTTGCGCGGCCAGGCTGAGGCCCCTGCGGGCTTCATCCTGGCGGTGTCGGTGTGGCTGTGGTTCACGGTGTTGTTCGCCAACTTTGCCGAAGCGCTGGCCGAGGGCCGCAGCAAGCAGCAGGCCGCATCGCTGCGCGGTATCAAGACCACGGTGCAAGCGAAGGTGTTGGCCGATGCGCGCCGCCGTGACCGCGTCGAACCCCGTGCCGCCACCGCCTTGCGCCGTGGCGACATCGTCCTCATCGAAGCCGGCGACATGGTGCCCGGTGACGGCGAGGTGATCGAAGGCGTGGCCTCGGTGGATGAAAGCGCCATCACGGGCGAATCCGCACCGGTCATCCGCGAATCGGGTGGCGACTTCTCGTCCGTTACGGGCGGCACGCGTGTGCTGTCGGACTGGATCATCGTGCGCATCACCGCCAACCCGGGCGAGAGCTTCCTGGATCGGATGATCTCGATGGTGGAAGGCGCTAAGCGCCAGAAGACCCCCAACGAGCTGGCGCTGACGATTCTGCTGGTGAGCCTGACCATCATCCTGATGCTGGCGACCGTGACGCTGCTGCCGTACTCGCTGTTCTCGGTGGAAGCGATGAAGGCTGGTAGCCCGATCACGATTACGGTGCTGGTGGCGCTGCTGGTGTGCCTGATCCCGACCACCATCGGCGGGCTGCTCTCCGCGATTGGCGTAGCGGGCATGAGCCGCATGATGCAGGCCAACGTGATCGCCACCTCGGGCCGCGCGGTGGAAGCCGCCGGTGACGTGGATGTGCTGCTGCTCGACAAGACCGGCACGATCACGCACGGCAACCGTCAGGCGTCGCGTTTCATTCCCGCGCCGGGCGTGACGGCCAAGCAGTTGGCCGAGGCGGCGTGGCTGTCGTCGCTGGCCGATGAAACGCCGGAAGGCCGCAGCATCGTTACGCTCGCACGCAACCTGGGCGAGGCGTCCATCGATGAAGCGGCGCTGGCGAAGACACAACCGGTGTACGTCGCCTTCTCTGCGCAAACGCGCATGAGCGGCATCAACGTCGGGCAGAACGGCGAGGCTCGCCAGATCCGCAAGGGCGCAGCAGACGCCATCCGCACGCACGTGACGCTGCTGGCCGGCAAATTTCCGGAAGCCGTATCGACGGCGGTGGATGACGTTGCGCGTCAGGGTGGCACGCCTCTGGTGGTGTCCGACAACGACCGCGTGCTCGGCGTGGTGGAGCTGAAGGACATCGTGAAGGCCGGCATCCGCGAGCGCTTTGCCGAGTTGCGCCAGATGGGCATCAAGACGGTGATGATCACCGGCGACAACCGCCTGACCGCCGCGTCCATCGCCGCAGAAGCCGGTGTGGACGATTTCATCGCCGAGGCCACGCCCGAGACCAAGCTGGCGCTCATCCGCGAGCAGCAGGCACAAGGCCGCCTCGTCGCCATGACGGGTGACGGCACCAACGATGCCCCTGCCCTTGCGCAAGCCGACGTGGCCGTCGCCATGAACAGCGGCACGCAGGCCGCCAAGGAGGCCGGCAACATGGTCGACCTGGATTCCAGCCCGACCAAGCTGATCCAGATTGTTGAGATCGGCAAGCAGATGCTGATGACGCGCGGCTCGCTGACCACGTTCTCGATCGCCAACGATGTGGCGAAGTATTTCGCCATCATCCCGGCCGCGTTTGCGACCACGTATCCGCAGCTGGCCGCACTGAACGTGATGCATCTGGCCACGCCGGCGTCGGCCGTGATGAGCGCGGTGATCTTCAACGCGCTGATTATCGTGTTCCTGATCCCGCTGGCACTGAAGGGCGTGAAGTACCGCGCGCTGGGTGCCGCCACGCTGCTGCGCCGCAACCTCTTGATCTACGGCCTGGGCGGCCTGCTGCTGCCCTTCCCGGGCATCAAGATCATCGACATGTTCCTGGCCGCAATGGGCTGGGTGTAAGGAAGGAGTGCATTCATGGCAACCACAACAACGCAACCTGTGCAGCCCGACGTGCCGCAACAAGGTGGGCTGCTGCGCGCGGCGCTGGTGGTCTTCGTTGGGCTGTCGCTGATTACCGGGGTGCTGTATCCGGTGGTGGTGACGGGCATCGGCAAGGGGCTGTTTCCGGCGCAGGCCAACGGCTCGATCATCGAGCGCCATGGCAAGGCGGTGGGGTCTTCGCTGATCGGGCAGAACTTTGATACGCCGCAGTATTTCTGGGGGCGTATCTCGGCCACCTCGCCGAATCCGTATAACGCGCAGGCTTCGGGCGGTTCCAACCTCGGCCCGAGCAACCCGGCGTTGACGGAGGCGGCCAAGGCACGCATTGCGGCGCTCAAGGAGGCCGACCCGACGAATGCGGCGCCGATTCCGGCGGACCTCGTGACGGCGTCTGCGAGTGGGCTGGACCCGCAGATCAGTCCGGCTGCTGCTGCGTACCAAGTGGAGCGCGTGGCGAAGGCGCGCAATATGCCGGTCGAGACGGTGAAGAAGCTGGTGGCTGAGAACACCAAGGGGCCGATCCTTGGCGTGTTTGGCGAGCCGACCGTCAATGTGCTGGAGTTGAACTTGGCGTTGGATGATTTGAAGTGAGGTGTGTGGACCACCGGCTTTGATGCTGGTGGTCCATCCCCCTTTCGTTCCCTGCCGGGACCGACTCACTTTTCTTTGTCTTGCCAAAGAAAGTCAGCAAAGAAAGGCGCGCCCGAGATGGCGACTTCCCCTTGGATTTTTGTCGCGGGGAGGGAAGGAAGGCAAACTCGCTTCGCTCAGACAGGCCCGCTCTCTTTATCCTCCCCGCAACAAAAATCCAAGGCGCTATCTAGGGCAGGAACGGCCAAACCGCTGGTGCACTGCCGACGACGCTTCTTTCACCGTCGTCCCCGCGCAGGCGGGGACCCAGTGTCGTTGCTTGCCCCGA
>JGI25154J39366_1000562_pt1 | contig 18251 bp, 14 predicted proteins | sample AraplaL_Col_mTSA_FD_39366 | JGI IMG/M metagenome (IMG submission 39366) | reverse complement strand
GGATTCGCATCCGGCTAGCCGCCTCATCTGGGCCTTCGACTACGACATCGCCAGCGGCACGCCGTCGCGCCGCCGCGTGTTCGCCGATCTCAATCGGCATCGCGGCCGCCCCGACGGCGCGGCGATGGACGTCGACGGTTGTTATTGGTCTTGCGCCAATGATGCCGGTTGCCTGCTGCGTTTCACGCCGGATGGCAGGCTCGACCGAACCATTGAATTACCGGCGAAAAAGCCGTCCATGTGCGCCTTCGGCGGCGACGACCTGAAGACCATGATCGTCACCAGCATCAGCCTCGGCGCACCGCAAGGCGACGCCGGCGCGGGCCTGGTCTGGACGCTGAACCCCGGTGTTGCCGGCATGCCGGAAACACCATTTGTGAAAAATTGAAAGATAAGCGAAGCACCGGACATTGCCCGGCACGGCAGCGCGTAGTTCGGACAAGCCAGGATAAGCATCAGACGCAAGTAGTGACAAAGCAGCACCACATAAAACTACAGGAGACATGATGAACACCACCAACGCATCCAAACGACAATTCCTGAAAGCCGGCCTGGCCATCGGCGCGGCCGCATCGACGGGTTTGCCGGGCAATCTCGCCTTCGCACAGGACAAACCGCTGGTCACGCTGCGCATGTCGTCGACCTTGCCGCTCGACGCCAATTCGGCGCACTACGTCTGGTACAGCCGCTTCGCGCAAAATCTCAAAACCGCCGTCGGCAACAAGATCGTGGTCAACTACTTCCCCAGCGACCAGCTCGGCAAGGAATCCGATGTCGTCAACCAGGTGCGCATCGGCAGCGTCGACATGATGATTTCCGGCTCCTCGATCTGGTCGACCACCGTGCCGGAAATCGGCGTGCTCGACATGGGGTATCTGTTCGCCAACCTCGACCATTCCGGCCGCGCCCTGGACGGCAAGGCCGGCGCCATCCTGAGCAAGCTGATGGTCGACCGCATCGGCGTGCAGGTGCTGGGCTGGGCGTATTCGCTGGGCGCGCGCAATGTGTTCACCAAGAATCCGGTGCGCAGCGTGGCCGAGCTCAAGGGCACCAAGATCCGCGTGCTGCCGGTGAAGAATTTCGTCAGCACCTTGCGCTACATGGGCGCGGTGCCGACGCCGATTCCTTTCGGTGAAATCTATACCTCGCTGCAAACCGGCGTGGTCGACGGCTTCGAACACGATGCGCCGACCGCGCTGGCGGGCAAGTTCTTCGAAGTCGCGAAATATTGCGCGTTGACCCAGCACATCTACAACCCGCAGACGCCGGTGATCGGCAAGCGTTCCTTCGCCAAGATTCCTGCCGATCTGCAAAAAGCCTTCCTCGACGCCGCCACCGAAGCGACGCTGTATCAGCGCCAGCGCGCCGCCGACATGGAGCGCGACGCCTTTGAAAAACTCAAGGGCCTGGGCCTGACCGTGTCGACCGTCGATCGCGAAGCGCTGCGCAAGGACGTGGCGCCGCTGTGGGGCGAGTTCACCACGCAGTATCCGGCAGTCAAGCCGGTGGTCGACGAGATCGTCGCTGCGCGCGGATGATGCCGTGCCGCCGCCAAAGGAAACCATGATGAAGACAATGACTGCGCCGCTGGCGCCGGGCGAAGCGACTGAAAACGCGATCCATTCGCTGCATGCTTCGCCCAGCGACGCGGTGGATTACCCACGCCTGCAACGCCTGCTGGAGCTGACCTCGGCGGCGGTGCTGGCGGTGGACGTGCTGGTGGTGTTTTTCTCCGTGATCTGGCGTTACGCCTTGCACGATCCGCTGGAATGGTCGGAGGAAGTGGCGCGCGCGCTGATGATCACGCTGGTGTTCTTCGGCGCGGCCAGCGTGCTGGGCCGCAGCCGCCACGTCGGCATCGACAGCCTGCGCGGGATTTTTCCGAAATCATGGTTGCCTTATATCCTGCGGCTGTGCGACTGGGTGATCGCCTTCGTCGCCATGTCGCTGGCCTATACGACCTGGCTGCTGCTGGAAATTTCCAATGACCAGACCACGCCCTCGGGTTTGCCGCAGACGATCTTCGTCTTGCCGGTGCTGATCGGCAGCCTGCTGTTGTCGGTGTTCGCCATGACGCATGCGCTGAAGAAGTTCGGCCGTCACGCGCTGGTGTCGGGTTTGCTCGGCCTGGCGGTGGTCGGCGGCGTGCTGGCCTGGCAGCATTTCTGGCCCGATCATGCGCTGCGACCGATGCATGTCTTGCTGTTCGGCTTCCTGTTTTGTTTGGTGGCAGGCGTGCCGATTGCGTTTTCGCTGACCTTCGGCGCGCTGATGTTCTTCCTGCTGGAGCCGTCCTTGTCGGTCATGGTGTTCGCCCAGCAAGTCGCGGCGGGCACCGATCACTTCGTCATGCTGGCGGTGCCGTTCTTCATCCTGGCCGGCATGGTCATGGAATGCAACGGCATGTCGTCGCGCCTGATCGAGCTGCTGCTGCGCATGTTCGGTCGTTTGCGCGGCGGTCTGAACCTGATCATGGTGACGGCGATGGCGTTTTTCTCGGGGGTGTCGGGTTCCAAGCTGGCCGACGTCGCCGCCGTGGGCGGCATCCTGATGCCGGCGGTGCGCCAGACCAGGCAGAATCCGAACGAGGCGGCCGGCTTGCTGGCGGCGTCGGCCATCATGGCGGAAACCATCCCGCCCTGCATCAACATGATCATCCTCGGCTTCGTCGCCAATCTGTCGATCGGCGGGCTGTTCCTGGCCGGGATCCTGCCGGCGCTGGCGATGGCGATCGCCTTGTGCATCCTGGCGTATTACACCGGCCGCAAGGTCGACGTCAGCGTCGTCTTCATCCAGCCGCGCCCGATGGGCAAGCTGATCGGCGGCGCGCTGGTGGGCCTGATCATGATCGTGATGATCGGCAAGGGCGTCGCCTCCGGCGTGGCGACGTCGACGGAAATTTCTTCCTTTGCCGTGGTCTACGCCATCGTGGTCGGTTGGCTGGCTTTCCGCGAACTCAACCGCAAGGTGCTGGTCAAGCTGTTCGTCGACGCGGCGTCGATGTCGGGTATGGTACTGTTCATCGTGGCCGCCGCCAGCAGCGTGGCGTATGCCTTGACCGTGGAGCAGATCCCGCACGCGCTGGCGGAACTGATGGTGAGCCTGGCGCACGATTACGGCCGCTGGATGTTCATCCTGATTTCGGTGCTGGCGCTGATCCTGTTCGGCGCGGTGCTGGAGGGCGCGCCGGCGCTGATCATTTTCGGCCCCCTGTTGACGCCGATCGCGGTGCAGCTTGGTTACAATCCTCTGCACTTCGCCATCATCCTGGTGATTTCGATGGGCATCGGCTTGTTCTCGCCGCCGTTCGGACTGGGGATGTACGCGACCTGCGCGATCGCGCAGGTGCGCCTGCAGGATGTGGTGAAGCCGTATCTGAAATATCTGGCGATGCTGCTGCTCACGCTGATCGTGATCATCGTCTGGCCGGATCTGAGTTTGTGGTTGCCGCGCCGATTCGGGTTTTCCTGAGTCATCCCGGCGCGGCGGGAATTTTTCAACCGGTGCCGTCCGCTTTCCATGCAGCGGCGCCTCTTCAAGAAGCAAAGTACGACAATGGACAAACAAAAAATCAAGGCGGCCGCCGATCTGTTGCTGGCGGCGCGCAATCGTGAAATCACGTTGGCGCGGCTGCCGGACGAATATATTCCGGCCGACGCCGCCGAAGCCTATGCGGTGCAGGATGCCGTTTCCCGGTCGCTGGGCGAGGTCGGCGGCTGGAAGGTCGGCGCCAAGGCGCCCGGCGCCCAGCCGAGTTGCGCGCCGATGCCGGCGCAATTCATCTTCGCCGCGCCCTATCATTTCTTCGACTTGCTGACGGCCGGTTCGCGCGGCATTGAAGTCGAGATCGCGCTGCGCATGAAGAGCGATTTGCCGGCCCGCGCCACGCCTTACACCGAAGCAGAAGTACTGGCGGCAGTCGGTACCGTGCATCCGGCCATTGAGCTGGTGTCCTCGCGCTATACCGAATATCCGGCGGCCAATCCCTTGGCCGGGCTGGCCGATGCGCTGAGCAATTGCGCTTTCATTTACGGTCCGGGTCGCAGCGACCTCGGCCAGATCGATCAGAGCATCCAGCACGCGGAGCTGTATTTCAACGGTCTGGAAGTCGCCAAGACCGTCGGCGGCAATCCCGTGGTCGATATCTGGCCGCTGGTGACCTGGCTGGCCAATCACGTGGGCGAGCGCTGCGGCGGTCTGAAAGCGGGGCAGTTCGTGACTACCGGGTCGTGTACGGGTTTGCTGTTTGCGGAGAAGGGGAGCAGCGTCAACGCCTTGCTGCAGAACATCGGCAAGGTCGATATTTCGTTCGCGCAGGCCTGATCAACAAATCTGGGGCCGAATAACGCTGCGGTAAACATGACTTGTTTGCCGCGGCGTACGTGCGTGCGGAGCATGGCGAAATCGCGAATGAAGGGCAAATGAGCGATGTCAGGCAATGCGGGAATCGTGCGGAATGCTGCGGGAAGACGGGGGATGCGGGGTGATGCAGGATAAAGCCGGAGAGGGTGTGCCACCGCATGAATGCGGCGGCAGCGGTATTTGAATGCCGTGAACTCCTGGTTCACGGCATTCAAATCGAACCATTATTTCTTCTTCTTGTTCACTGCTTCTTTGAACGACTTGCCAGCGGAGAACTTCACTGTAGTTGCAGCAGCGATTTTGATTTCTTCGCCAGTTTGTGGGTTACGGCCGGTACGAGCAGCGCGCTTGCCTGTGGAGAAAGAACCGAAGCCAACCAGTTGCACGGTGTCGCCCTTGGTAACTGCCTTGATGATGTTTTCAACGACGGAGTCCAGAGCACGTTGTGCAGCAGCCTTCGAGATTTCTGTATCAGCAGCGATTGCGTCGACCAATTCGGATTTGTTCACTTTAAAATTCCTTTCACTGTTAAGGTGCCGAGATTTTAGCATTGGAATGCGCCTATTCCGCAAGCCCCATCTGATGTTTAATTGAATTGTCATGATCTATTTCGCCGGAATTTCATCGAATTGAAAAAATCCGGATGCCGGCGGAGAGTTTCGCGCATCGTTTTCTGTGTTCGCTGATGGAATTTTCGACGCGCCCGGATTTTTCTGCGCGCCGTTTTTTCAGGCATACTTCGCTTGCCGGTGAATTGTCGGGCGACATTGCCGGCTGCGTTTTGCTCTTCGGTTTGATGTTGCGTTGCATGTCGGTCCAGGTTGGTGCTTTTGATGGTCTGCAGAATCTCTTCTCAAGTCGGTCGGCGGTTTTCCTGATCACCCGACCCGTCTCTCCTCCAGAAACCACGCGGAATTCGAGATAAACACATGTGTATATCTCAAGTGGAACATTCAATACGTTTCCTAAGTCATTCATTTTCGAGGAAAAAGCGCTTTTAGATGCTTTTTAACTATGTGCGCTAAGTCTTTGACTTTATTAAAAAAAATCCCTGTTTCCACCTCTGAATATCGCTTGACCTGTATTAGTGCATCCTCTAAAGTGGGCGATAGTGTGAAAAAGTGTTTTTTTGTGGGGTATTTTTGTATCCTCGGCATCGAAACACTGAATTCAAGCATGCCAACGTCGACAGGAAAAAAAGGTCAAACACAGTGTTTCAGGGCGCGTCATCAATCAATCTCGATGCCAAAGGACGGATGTCTATTCCGGCCAGGCACCGTGACGCCCTGGCGGTTCAGTGCGAAGGACGGGTCACCTTGACGCGCCATCCGCACGGCTGCCTGCTGTTTTTCCCGCGCCCGACTTGGGAAAGCCATCGCGAGCAGATCGCCGCGTGGCCGATGTCGGCGCGCGCCTGGCAGCGTATTTTCCTCGGCAATGCATGCGACGTGGAGCTCGACTCCGCCGGCCGTATCCTGATCGCGCCGGAATTGCGCGCGGCGGTCGGCCTGGAGCGCGACGTCATGTTGCTGGGCATGGGCAGCCATTTTGAAATCTGGGATGCCGCCAAGCTGGCCGAGAACGAATCGGAAGCCGTGGCCGCGGGCATGCCGGATGTGTTGAGCAATTTTTCTTTCTGACGGCACGACGCGATGACTTTGCAATCGGTGCCCGATTTGCAGCACCGTACGGTGCTGTTGGATGAAGCGGTGGATGCCCTGGCAATAGAAGGCGACCGCGCTGACGGTGTCTACCTGGACGGCACCTTCGGTCGCGGCGGGCATAGCCGCAAGATTTTGGAGCGCCTCGGTGCGCGTGGACGCCTGATTGCGTTCGACAAGGATCCGCTGGCGATCGCCACGGCGCAGACCATTGCGGATCCGCGTTTCGCCATTGTGCATGACAGCTTTGCGACGCTGGATCAGGCACTGGCAGCGCATGGCGTCGCGCGCGTCGATGGCGTGTTGATGGATTTGGGCATTTCTTCGCCGCAGGTGGACGACGCGGCGCGAGGTTTCAGTTTTCGGTTCGATGGCCCGCTGGACATGCGCATGGATACCACGCGCGGCGTGTCGGCAGCGGAGTGGCTGGCAACGGCGGACGAACAGACGATAGCAAAGGTGATACGAGATTATGGGGAAGAACGGTTTGCTGTTCAGATTGCAAAGACGATTGTTGCTCGCCGGGCAGTCGAGCCAATTTCAACCACACGACAGCTTGCCGCGCTCGTGGCACAAGCCGTCAAAACCCGCGAGAAAGGCAAAGACCCGGCCACTCGTACATTTCAGGCTATACGGATTTTCATCAATCAAGAGCTTGAAGAACTCGAAATAGGACTGGAAAAAGCATTTCGGCAGATGGCGCAGTATGGGAGATTGGTTGTGATCAGCTTTCACTCGTTGGAAGATCGCATCGTCAAGCAGTTCATGGCATCCAAAGCCCATGTGCCGCAGCCTGACCGCCGCCTGCCGATTCGTGCGGTCGACCTGCCGCAACCCCTGGCAAAACTCCATTCGCGCGTCAAGCCGAGCGACGCTGAAGTCGCCGCCAATCCGCGCGCACGCTCCGCCGTGATGCGTTCGCTCGAACGCACTGCCGAGGCGGGATCATGACCGGCCGCCTGAGCTTCGTCGTCACCGCGATGCTGGTGCTGTGCGCGCTGTCGCTGGTCAACGCCCAATATCAGGCGCGCCGCCTGTTCATCGAACTGGAACGCGCGCAATCCGCCGCGCGCCAGCTCGACATCGACTGGGCGCAATTGCAGCTGGACCAATCCACGCTGGGCAAGAATTCCCGCATCGAAGCGCTGGCGCGACGCGATCTTAATATGGTGTCGCTCACGCCGGAGCGAACGCAGTACCTGACGGTGAGGGACAAGTGACCCGCATGCCGCCCCGCACCAACGTCGCCGGAGGGCGCGTCGCCGCCTCGCGCGGCGTTGCCTTTTCTGCCAGCCCGGTCTTGCAGGTCAAGATGCCGGCCTGGCGTTCGCGCGTGGTGCTGTTTGTGCTGTTCATGGCATTCCTGACGCTGGCCGGCCGCGCCTTGTGGCTGCAGGGCATGTCCACCGATTTCCTGCAGAAGCAGGGCGCGTCGCGCTACGCGCGCACGCTCGAGTTGCCGGCCACGCGCGGCAAGATTACCGACCGCAACGGCCAGGTGTTGGCTTCGTCGGTGCCGGTCAAGGCGATCTGGGCGATTCCCGACGACGTCCAGGAAGCGCCCAAGGACAAGCTGCGCGAGCTGGCCAAATTGCTCGGCATGAGCGACGCCGAGCTGCGCAAGAAACTCGATTCCGACCGCAACTTCGTCTATCTGAAACGTCAGGTGGAACAGGACACCGCCGACAAGATCGTCAAGCTCGGCATCGCCGGCATCGAGACGCGCAAGGAGTACAAGCGCTTTTATCCCGAGGGCGAAGTCATGGCCCACGTGGTCGGCTTCACCAACGTCGAAGACACCGGGCAGGACGGCATGGAGCTCGGCTCGCAGAAAACCCTGGCCGGCGTGACCGGCAGCCGCCGGGTGATCAAGGATCGCCTCGGCCGCATCGTCGAGGACATCGAAGCCGTGCGCGAGCCGCACGACGGCAAGGACCTGACCCTGTCGATCGACAGCAAGATCCAGTACATCGCCTTCACGCAGCTGAAAGAAGCGGTCGAAAAGAACAAGGCCAAGGCCGGCGGCATCATCGTCGTCGATGCGCGCACCGGCGAAGTGCTGGCGCTGGCCAACCTGCCGACCTACAACCCCAACGACCGCTCGGTGCTGACCGGTGCGCAGCTGCGCAACCGCGTGCTGACCGATACCTTCGAGCCGGGCTCCACGCTGAAGCCGTTTACCGTGGCGCTGGCGCTGGATACGCATCGCGTCACGCCGTCGACGGTGTTCCAGACGTCACCAGGCAAGATGACCATCGGTACCGCGACCATCGGCGACTCGCATGCGCACGGACCGCTGACGGTCGCGCAGATCATCGAGAAATCCTCCAACATTGGTACCGCCAAGATCGCACTGGAAATGCCGGCGCAGGAAATGTGGGAAATGTTCACCAACGTCGGCCTCGGCCAGCAACCGAAGTTCGGTTTCCCCGGCGCGGTGGCGGGCCGGGTGCGTCCTTATAAAGCGTGGCGTCCGATCGAACAGGCCACCATGAGTTACGGCCACGGCATTTCGGTATCGCTGATTCAACTGGCGCATGCCTACACGATCTTTGCCCGCAACGGCGATCTGATTCCTTTGTCGTTCACCAAGGTCAACGACTCGCCGATCGGCCAGCGCGTGATTTCCGAAAACACCGCACTGCAAATGCGCCGCATGCTGGAAACGGTGGTGGCGCCGGGCGGCACCGCGCCGCAGGCCCAGGTGCCCGGCTATCGTGTCGGTGGCAAGACCGGCACCGCCTACAAGATCGAGGGCGGCAAGTACGTGAAAAAATACGTATCGTCCTTCGTTGGCATTGCGCCGATGTCCGATCCGCGCCTGATCATCGCCGTGATGCTGGATGAGCCCAGCGCCGGCAGTCACTTCGGCGGCACCGTCGCCGGTCCCGTCTTCGCCAGCGTGACGGCCAACGCCTTGCGTGCGCTCAATGTCGCACCGGATTCCAGCGTGACCAACATCATCATTCCAAAAGACGCCTTAGAGGAGAGCATGTAATGCTTGCGAACATGCTTCCCGCGCAAAAAATCGTGACCTGGCTGCAGGGAATCGCCGTCGCCGGCGCGAATTTGACTGCGGACTCGCGTCGTGTGCAGGCCGGCGACATCTTCTTCGCCTATCCCGGCGACAGCGCCGACGGACGCCGCTACATTGCCGACGCCGTCGAGCGCGGCGCTGCTGCGGTGGTGTATGAAGAGGCCGGTTACGATTGGGACGAGATGCAAGGCGTCAAGCCGGATGACGTACCCCATCTGGGCGTGAGCGGACTCAAGCATCTGGCCGGCTTTGCCGCCAATGCCTACTACGAACAGCCGGACAAGGAAATGTTCACCGTCGCCGTGACCGGCACCAACGGCAAGACATCGTGCTCGTACTGGCTCGGCATGGCGCTATCACGCCTGCAGGGTTCGGCCGCGCCGGCAGCCGTGGTCGGCACGCTCGGCGTGGGCATGTTCCAGGACGGCAAGCCGCACGCTTTCGACGTTACCGGCTACACCACGCCGGACGCGGTGCTGCTGCAGCGCAAGTTGTCCGATCTGCGCGCGGCGCGCGCATCGGTGCTGGCGATCGAAGCATCGTCGATCGGTCTCGATCAGGGCCGCATGAACGGCCTGCACGTCGACGTCGCGCTGTTCACCAATTTCACGCGCGACCACCTGGATTACCACGGCGACATGATCGCCTACGAAGCAGCCAAGATTCAGTTGTTCGATTCGCCCGGCTTGCAGCACGCCGTCATCAATCTGGACGACCAGATGGGGCAGCGCCTGATTCCTTATGTGCAGGCCAAGAGTGTGCCGATCATCGGCTATTCGCTGGGCGACGCCGCCGTGGACGAGGGGCTGGAAGATGTGCCCGTGTTGCGCGCTTCGGCGATCCGCAGCACCAATGCCGGCACCAGTTTCCATATCGAGTCGCCATTCGGCGCCGGCCAGGTCAAGACGCAGCTGGTGGGAAAATTCAATGTCAGCAACGTGCTCGGCATTCTTGGCGTGATGCTGGCCAAGGGCACCGGCTGGGATGCCGCACTGGCGGTAATCGCTACGCTCACGGCAGTGCCTGGACGCATGCAGCAATTCGGCGGCCAGGAAGTGCCGCTGATCGTGATCGACTATGCCCATACGCCGGATGCGCTCGAGAAGACCTTGCTGGCGCTGCGCCAGGTCGCCAATCAGCGCGGCGGCGAATTGTGGTGCGTGTTCGGTTGCGGCGGCGATCGCGATCCGGGCAAGCGTCCGCAAATGGGAGCCGTCTCCGAGCTGGCCGATCACGTGATCCTGACCAGCGACAATCCGCGCACCGAAGATCCTGCCGTCATCATTTCGCATATCAAGAGCGGCATGACCCGGCTGACGCCGCATGTGCTGGCGGACCGCGCCGGCGCGATCCTGTGGGCCGTACGCCACGCCGTCAAGCAGGACGTCGTGCTGCTGGCCGGCAAGGGCCACGAGACCTACCAGGAAATCGCCGGAAAGAAATATCCCTTCCTTGACGCCGACCACGTTGCGCTGGCCCTGGCCGCGCGCGCCACGATGATGGGGGGCGCATCATGAGCAATACGATGCAGACGACGTTTGAACAATTGAAGCAGTGGCTGGATGGGGCGGAGGTGCACAACGATACCGGCGCATCGGGGCCGCGGTCCATTCGGGGCGCCACCACAGACAGCCGCGCGGTCGTACCCGGCAACCTCTTCATCGCCTTGCGCGGCGAGCGTTTCGACGCGCATGATTTCCTCGACGCGGTAGCGGCTCAAGGTGCTGCAGCGGTCGTGGTCGAGCGTGTTCCCGCCGGACTGACTCTTCCCGTCATCGTCGTGCCGGACACCCGCGTCGCGCTGGGGCAGATTGCACGCCATTGGCGCCAGCAATTCAAGTTGCCGCTGATTGCCGTGACCGGCAGCAACGGCAAGACGACGGTCAAGGAAATGATCGCTTCCATCCTCGCCGCCGATTTCGGCGAGGACCGCTGCATGGCCACGCGCGGCAATTTCAACAATGAAATCGGCGTGCCGCTGACGCTGTTCCGTTTGCAGCCGCAACACCAGGCGGCAGTGGTCGAGCTCGGCATGAACCATCCCGGCGAGATCGCCGTGTTGGCCGAGATCGCACGGCCGACGCTGGCGTTGGTCAACAACGCCCAGCGCGAGCATCAGGAATTCATGGCGACCGTCGAAGCTGTGGCGCGCGAGAACGGCGCCGTGTTCGCCGCCTTGCCGGCCGACGGTGTCGCGGTGTTCCCGGCAGAAGACGACCACGCCTGGGTCTGGCGCGAGATCGCCGGTACGCGTCCGGTCATCAGCTTCGGACTCAATCCGGATGCGGACGTCAGCGCAACGTATCAGATCCGCGAATTCGGCAGCGCCATCGCCGTCAATGCAAAAGTCGGCGGCCGTTCGCAACAATTCGGCATCAAGCTCGCCGCCGTCGGCGAGCACAATGTCCGCAACGCGCTGGCGGCGACCGCTTGCGCGCTGGGTGCGGGCATTTCCGCCGCCGCCATCGTACGCGGACTGGAAGCCTTTGCGCCGGTCAACGGCCGCCTGCAGCGCAAGACCGCTGTCAGTGGCGCACTGGTGATCGACGACACCTACAACGCCAATCCGGATTCGGTGCGCGCCGCCATCGACGTGCTGGCGCAAACAGCCGCACCGCGTGTGCTGGCGCTGGGCGACATGGGTGAGGTCGGCAACGAAGGTCCCAAATTCCACCGCGAAATCGGCGCCTATGCGCGCGAACGCGGCATCGAGCATTTCTTCGGTCTCGGCGACGCCATGCGCGACGCCATCGAGGCATACAACAGCGTGCCGGGAGCAGCATTCCCGGCGCGCCATTTCGACACCGTCGACGCCATCGGCGCTGCAGCCCAGGAGGTTGCCGTCGCCGCCGCAACGGTGTTGGTAAAAGGTTCGCGTTTCATGAAGATGGAACGCGTTGTGCAGCATTTGGTCGGGGCGCAGCTGCAGACCGGGGCGCCACTTCACCAGGAGACTCATTAACATGCTGCTTTGGCTGGCTCAGAATTTTCAGCAGGATTTCAGTTTCCTGCGCGTCTTCAACTTCATCACCTTCCGCGCCGTGTTTGCGACGCTGACGGCGCTGCTGATCGGCCTGGTCGCCGGTCCGGCGGTGATCCGCATGCTGACCTTGCTCAAGGTGGGCCAGGCAGTGCGCACGGACGGTCCGCAAACGCATCTGATCAAATCCGGCACGCCCACCATGGGCGGTGTGCTGATCCTGATCGGCATCGGTATTTCGACGCTGCTGTGGGCGGATCTCAGCAACCGCTTCGTCTGGATCGTGCTGATCGTCACGCTCGGCTTCGGCACGGTCGGCTGGGTCGACGACTATCGCAAGGTGGTCTACAAGGATCCGAACGGCATGCGTTCGCGTGAAAAGTATTTCTGGCAATCGCTGATCGGCCTGGTGGCGGCGTTTTACCTGGCTTTCTCGGTGTCCGAAGTCAGCAACATGAAGGTGCTGGATCTGTTCTTCGCCTGGGTGCAGTCGGGCTTCAATCTCGACCTACCGCCGAAGGCCGACCTGATCGTGCCGTTCTTCAAGACCGTCAGCTATCCCCTGGGCGTGTGGGGCTTCATCGCACTGACCTATTTCGTCATCGTCGGGACCAGCAATGCGGTCAACCTGACCGATGGCCTGGACGGCCTGGCGATCATGCCGACCGTGCTGGTCGGCGGTGCGCTGGGCATCTTTGCCTACCTGACCGGCAGCGCCAGCTACGCCAAATATCTGTTCATTCCGCACATCCCGGGCGCCGGCGAATTGCTGATTTTCTGCGGCGCGATGGCCGGCGCGGGTCTGGCTTTCCTCTGGTACAACGCGTATCCGGCGCAGGTGTTCATGGGCGATGTCGGCGCGCTGGCGCTGGGCGGCGCGCTCGGCACCATCGCCGTGATCGTGCGCCAGGAAATCGTGCTGTTCATCATGGGCGGCATCTTCGTGGTCGAGACGCTGTCGGTGATGATCCAGGTGGCGTATTTCAAGTTCACCAAGAAGCGCTACGGGGTTGGCAAACGAATTCTGTTGATGGCGCCTTTGCATCATCACTATGAGCAAAAAGGATGGAAAGAAACACAGGTCGTGGTGCGCTTCTGGATCATCACGATGATGCTGGTGCTGTTCGGTCTGTCGACGCTGAAGTTGCGTTGATCAGATCTCATTGGAAAGACTCAGGTATTAAAGAATGAATTACGTCGAGAAACACGCTCTGGTGCTCGGACTCGGTGAATCCGGTCTGGCGATGGCGCAATGGCTGGTCCATTGCGGCGCGCGCGTGCGTGTGGCCGACACCCGCGACGAGCAGGCCGTGACTGAGCGCCTGGCGGCATTGCGCGCGGCGTCCGGCGATATCGAATTTGTCGGCGGCCGGGCCTTGTCGGCCGATTTGTTGGACGGCGTCGACTTCGTCGCCGTCAGTCCCGGCCTGGCACCCGGGCGCGAACTGGCGGCGGTGTCCGCCGCCGCGAACGAACGCAACATCCCGCTGTGGGGTGAAATGGAATTGTTCGCGCAAGCCCTGGCGGCGTTGCGCGAAGGACGAGCTTATGCACCGAAAGTGTTGGCGATCACCGGCACCAACGGCAAGACCACCGTCACCACCCTGACCGGCATGCTGTGCCGCCGCGCAGGCCTGACTACCAAGGTCGCGGGCAATATCAGCCCGGCAGTGCTGGACGTCTTGCGTCAGGCGCTGATCGATGATGACGCGCACGCCAAGGTAGTTGCAGAACAAATACGGATCGAGCAGGAAGCCGCCGCCTTGCAAGCCGAGGCCGATGCGGTGGAAGCTGAAAAGCTTGCTGCGGAGGCTGCGCGACAAGCCGCCATCGAAGCAGCCGAAGCTGCACGGAAGGCAGCGGAAGAAGCCGAACTCGCCGCAGCAGCTGAAGCAGCCGCAGCCCAGCTGGAATTGCGTGAACAGGAAGAAGCCGCTGAACTGCAGGCCGCCATCGATGAAGCCGCGAATGAGTTGAAGGAAGCCGGTGCACCGGCGACCCAGGCCGCCCGGATGGAAGGCGATGCGATGCTGAGTGTCGACGCCTCGGCAGTGCCGGATGCTGAATCAGACGCAGAATCAGACGTAGAATCGGACGCTGAAGCTGCCGCGATCGTTGGCGAAGTAGCGCCGGAGCTCGACGCGCAAGCACAGGCAGAGCAGGGCGACCCAGCAGGAGAAGCCGCACCGCCTCAAGCCGGATCTGCCGACGAAGAAGACACGAGCCCGTTGCAGCTCGAACTGCCGCCGCCCGAACCCGAAAAAGTCTACACCGGCATCCTGCCGCAAGCCTGGGTGCTGGAGCTGTCGAGCTTCCAGCTGCACTCCACGCACAGCCTGCAGCCAAGCGCCGCGACCGTGCTCAACGTCACGCAGGATCATCTCGACTGGCACGGCGATATGGAAGCCTACGCCGCCGACAAGGCGAAGATTTTTGGCGACAACACCGTGCGCGTGCTCAACCGCGACGATCCGTTGGTCATGCAGATGACCAGGCCGGGCGCGAACATATCTAGTTTTGGCATGAGTGAGCCGACCAAGGCCGGCGACTTCGGCCTGGTCGATGAAAACGGCATGCTGTGGCTGGCCAACGCCGTGGCCATCGAAGACGAAGAAAAACCCGAAGGCCGCCGCCGCAAGAAGGACCCCAAGGAAGTGGCCGAGCAGCCGTTCCAGCTTAAGCGCCTGATGCCCGCCGACGCCTTGCGCATTCGTGGCTTGCACAATGCGCTCAACGGCCTGGCCGCGCTGGCGCTGTGCCGCGCCGTCGACTTGCCGTTGGCGCCGCTGCTGCACGGCCTGCGCGAATATACCGGCGAACCGCACCGTGTCGAACTGGTCACGACCATCCAGGACGTGGAATATTATGACGACAGCAAGGGCACCAATGTCGGCGCCACCGTGGCCGCGCTCAATGGCCTCGGTCATGGCGGCACGCCGAATCGCCTGCTGTTGATTGCCGGCGGTGAAGGCAAGGGACAGGATTTCGCGCCGCTGGCCGAACCGCTGTCGAAGTACGGTCGCGCCGTGTTCCTGATTGGCCGCGATGCCGGCGCCATCCGCAGCGCCGTGGCCGACAGCGGCATCGAACTGATTGACTGCGCGACGCTGGAAGAAGCCGTCGAAAAAGCCGGCGCCATGGCGCGCGGTGGCGATGCCGTGCTGCTGTCGCCGGCGTGCGCCAGTTTCGACATGTTCCGCAACTATGCGCATCGCGCCGAAGTTTTCGTTAATGCCGTGCGTGAGTTGGCCTTGTCGCGCGGTGAGGTAATGTGATGAAACTGACGCTGCCCTCGATCACCGGCTGGTTCGGCGCCAAGGATGAACCTGGCGTGCGCGGCAGCGCGCGCTCGGGCAGCAGCAGCGGCAGCCTGAAAGGCATCAGCGGCATCGAGCAGCGTTCGCGCATGATGGAATATGACCAGCCGCTGGTATGGGTGGTGTTGCTGCTCATGCTGTTCGGCATGGTCATGGTGTATTCGGCGTCGATCGCCTTGCCCGACTCGCCCAAGTACGCCAATTACAAGACGGCCCATTTCCTGATCCGCCAGGCCATGTTCATCGGCGTCTCGCTGCTGGCCGGCCTGCTGGTGTTCCGCATCAAGATCGAGACCTGGCAAAAGCTGGCGCCGTATCTGTTCGTCGGCACGCTGATCCTGCTGGCGATGGTACTGATCCCGGGCATCGGCAAGGGCGTCAACGGCGCCAAGCGATGGCTGTCGTTCAAGGTATTCAATCTGCAGCCGTCGGAATTGATGAAGCTGTTCATCGTGCTGTACGCCGCCGACTATACGGTGCGCAAGCAGGAAGTGATGCACAAGCTGACCAAGGGCTTCATGCCGATGACGCTGGCGGTAGGCGTGGTCGGTTTGCTGCTGCTGCTGGAGCCCGACCTCGGCGCATTCGGCGTGATCGTCTGCATCGCCATGGGAATCCTGTTCCTGGGCGGCATCAACGGCATCTGGTTCGGCGGCATCGGCGCCACGCTGGTGGGAATCTTTTCGCTGGTGATCATTTTGTCGCCATGGCGGCGCGAGCGGATTTTTGCGTACATGAATCCATGGGTGGAAGAGAACGCGCTCGGCAAGGCCTATCAGTTGTCGCACTCGCTGATTGCCTTCGGCCGCGGCGAGCTGTTCGGCGTCGGCCTCGGCGGCAGCGTGGAAAAATTGCATTACCTGCCGGAAGCGCACACCGACTTCCTGCTGGCCGTGATCGGCGAAGAACTCGGCTTTGCCGGCGTGCTGGTGGTGGTGCTGCTGTTCTACTGGCTGATCAAGCACTCCTTCGAAATCGGACGCCAGGCGATTGCGTTGGACCTGACGTTCGCCGGCCTGGTGGCCAAGGGCATCGGCATCTGGATCGGCGTGCAGACCTTCATCAACATGGGCGTGAACCTCGGCTTGCTGCCGACCAAGGGGCTGACCTTGCCGCTGATGAGTTATGGCGGATCGGGCGTGCTGATCAATTGCGTCGGCCTGGCGATTTTGCTGCGCATCGACTACGAAAATCGCGTGCTGATGCGGGGAGGACGGCTATGACGAAGCGTCTTCTGATCATGGCGGCCGGCACAGGCGGGCATATTTTCCCCGGCCTGGCGATCGCCGACACCATGCGCGCGCGCGGCTGGCAGGTTTCCTGGCTGGGTACGACGCACGGCATGGAGCGCGATCTGGTGCCGAAGCATGGCGTCGAGATGGACTCCATCGTCTTTGCCGGCCTGCGCGGCAAAGGACTGATGCATACGCTCAAGGGCGTGTGGCGAATGATGGCAAGCTTCGGCGCCTGCTACGGGATCATCGGCAAGCGCCGCCCCGACGTGGTGCTGGGCATGGGCGGTTACGTGACGGTGCCGGGCGGCGCGATGGCGCGGTTGCGCGGCGTGCCGCTGGCGCTGGTGAACGCCGACGCGGCCCTGCTGCTGTCGAACAAGACGCTGGCGCCACTGGCGGACAAGGTGCTGTTCGGTTTTCCTGCCGATTTCGGCAAGGCCGCCGCCAAGGCTGAAGTCACCGGCAATCCGGTGCGCAAGGAAATCCTGGCGCTGCCGCTGCCGGCGACGCGCTATGCGGGTCACGACGGCCCGCTGCGCATCCTGGTGGTGGGCGGCAGCCTGGGGGCAAAAGTATTGAATGAATGCGTGCCGGCCGCGCTGGCCAGGTTGCCGGCGGATCGGCGTCCGCTGGTGACGCATCAATCGGGCAAACAGCATATCGAGGCCTTGCGTGCGGCGTACGCGCAGGCGGGCGTGCAGGCGGAAGTGGTGGATTTCATCGACGACATGCCGCGCCGCTACTCCGACGCCGATCTGGTGATCTGCCGCGCCGGCGCCATCACGGTGTCGGAATTGACCGCGGCAGGCGTGGCCAGCGTGCTGGTGCCGCTGGTGGCGTCGACCACTTCGCATCAGCGCGACAACGCCAAATGGATGGCGCAGAACAAGGCGGCAGTGCATTTGCCGCAGACCGGGCTGACGCCGGACAGCCTGGCGGCATTGCTGCAAAAAATGGATCGGCCTGCCTGCCTGCAAATGGCGCTGGCGGCATATGAACAAGGCAGGCGCAACGCCAATGAGGCGATTGCGCAGGTGCTGGAAAGATTGGTAAAGCAATGAAACATCGGGTTAAAAATATTCACTTCGTCGGTATCGGCGGGTCAGGCATGAGCGGCATCGCCGAGGTCCTGCTCAACCTGGGTTACGGCGTATCCGGCTCGGATCTGGGCAGCAACGCGGCCACGCAGCGCCTGGCGCAACTGGGCGCGCGCATCCTGTACGGCCATGCGGCCGAGAACATTGAAAACGCCGACGCCATCGTTACGTCGACCGCGGTCAAGGGCGACAATCCGGAAGTGGTCGCGGCGCGCAAGAAACATATTCCCATCGTCCCGCGCGCGGTGATGCTGGGCGAACTGATGCGCCTGAAGCAGGGCATTGCGATTGCCGGCACCCACGGCAAGACCACCACCACCAGCCTGGTGGCGAGCGTGCTGGCGCAGGGCGGACTCGATCCGACCTTCGTGATCGGCGGCCGCCTGACCAGCGCCGGCGCCAACGCCAAGCTTGGCTCGGGCGACTTCATCGTGGCCGAGGCTGATGAATCGGATGCGTCGTTCCTGAACCTGACGCCGGTGATCGAAGTCATCACGAACATCGATGCCGATCACATGGAAACCTACAACCACGATTTCGCCAAGCTCAAGCAGGCTTTCGT